>OENY01000210.1_pt1 | contig 17887 bp, 20 predicted proteins | sample 1539391 | NCBI WGS metagenome assembly OENY01 (sample SAMN03777356, study PRJEB22549) | human gut metagenome | biome: gut; feature: infant; material: feces | host: Homo sapiens | collected 2013-11-24 | reverse complement strand
CGGATCTTACTGTTTATTTTTGGTTTGCTGTTTCTTGCCGCCGGAGTTTCAATTACCTCCGCTGCAACCTCGGCCTCGATTCACCGCCGCCTTCTTGACTACCGCTCAAAAATAGAGTCCGGATTTAGCAACCTGGTTAGACAGTCAACCTTCCAGGTGCAAGGCAGAGAGATTTCCGCAGTTCAAGCGGGAGCCCTAGCCTTGGTGATCGTAGTGATCCTGTTGCTAATAGTCTGGGTGTTTTCCCAAGGCGGCGGCAAGATTCGCTCGCTGGCTTTAAATAAGGCCGGGAAAGATTCTGACAAACAGGGCGAGATTACTGCCGAATTGGGGTTAATCCAGGACATAATCGAGAGTGAAGTAGCAAGTAGTCGCGACCTTGCCTCGGTGAAAGTCTCTTCTTGGGAGGTAAAAAAGCGCCCTGGACTGGCGCTAACCGCCGCGGTTTACAAGGGAACGAACCCTCGCGAAGTTAAGATAGAAATTGATCAAGCGATTGCGAAGTTAGATCAAGTTTTAGGAATAAAAATGCCGATTCTGGTGCAAATAACCACGAACTGGCGAACCAATTTAGGATCTGCGGACCGCGTAGATTCATAGAGTATAAAAGGAGAACAATATGGGAATGGACGACAAGATTAAGAACTCTGCAGAGGACTTGGGCGGCAAAGCCAAAGAAGCTGCCGGCAAAGTTAGCGGAGACAAGAACGTAGAAGCCGAAGGTAAAGCGGATCAGGTTAGCGCAGAAATCAAAGATAAGGTTTCTGAATTCTCGGACAAAGCCAAGGATATGGCGGAAGAAGCCGGCGCTAACCTGAAAGCTGCTGCCGAAAAAATCAAAGAAGGCTTCTCTAGCGACAAGTAAATCCGGCAAAATCTAGCAGTAGCAAATAGCTAGTTTATGAATCGGGAGGCGATAGCCTCCCGATTCTTTTATGTCTTATTCCCCTAGCGTCTGCGTCTTCAATCCCAGTTCAGATACCCGCACGCAAGCGGCCAGTTCCTAGATAACGCCTGGTTAATCCAATAATAAGGAGGGCGAAACTTTGGTTTCCTCACCAATGCGCATATCCGCGATTTTACCGGCTGCCCGCAGCTCTTTTAGCCGGGGAACTACCCGCCGGGAAATGCCCCACGGATCAATCGTGTTTAGGTAAATCCGGGTACCGCCCTCAAAACCCGCCAAAGTTGAAATTCGCCATTTCAGTAAGATCCGCCAGCGCATCGGAGTCGAAACCGATAGCGGACGGTGATACCACTCTTCATTGCAAGGGACATCAGCACCGGTAGCAGCATGGATAGCGTGCAAAATATCAGAAACTGCCCGCGTCTTCTTTTCTCCCGCATCCCAGGGATTACAGGGCTTACCGAGCGGCCAAACCGCGATCGTAGGATAACGGTGTCCCACCCCCGCCATTGCGATCGCGTCCTCGTTTTGTGCCAAGATCAGCCCGCGAGTAGCTCGAATCTTCAAAATGGTGTGGTAAATATCGGGGTCTTTGCGCAGTCGCTCGCGTTCTTGAGTGGTCTGAACGGGGAATTCGTCAATCGCTACCAGTTGCTTATGCAGATGATCGAAACTGGCGCCCGCCGGTTTTAACCAATTCTGGAACGTCGCCACATATTTGACGGCTGGATCCAGATCGTACAGATCCCGCAGCGCCCTCGCCGTGAAGGCAGTATAGGCATGATGTTCCTCCGGAGTCAGAGTACCCGCGGAAGCCAGCTGGGAGGAATCAGTGGCTCCCGGAACAAAATGTCGATTAGCCACAATCAGATCATGCCCACCCGAGAAGAACGAGTTTGCTTGCCCCAACATTTCCGGTTCGGAAAGGCTATTTATTTCCTCGTCATTCATCCCGTATTGGTGGAGTTTAGCTCGCACTACCCGCAGCACATGGTCATAGCCGGTGGGGGTAGCTAAATATTCTGCCAAACGCTGGCGTTCCTTATCGGAAGGTTCATGACCATGATTAAGGTGCCAGTACTGGTAGGAAACGATTTCAAATAGATTCGGGATCCGGCGAAAATCTGCCGGATATTTACTAAGCTGATCGGCAGCTAATCCTTCTACAATCCGGAAATCTCCGCAGCGAGTAGTGTTATCTGCTGGCAGATCCGCATCCCCTAAGACAATTCGAGATTTTTCGGGCGGGGTTTCTAAATAGCGATCAGAGCAGAAGGCACAAGTGGAAGTATGATCCTTGGCGCTAATGGGACTGGGATTAACCTGGGGCTTGGAAAGCGGGCGGTGCCCCCGACCCGGTACCGTCCACACCTCGGTTCCAGTTAACTGATTTCGTTGTTTAACGGTTCCATCTGCCAGTTTAACTAATGCCCGTGCGGCTGCTGCTTCCTCTTTTGCCATACTTCCACCCTAGTTGCCTATTGGTACTTTTTCGCCTACTCCCAGCGCGTGTAAGTCAGATGCTTTAAATGCTGAGGGTCTGGTTTATAGTGAGCGGAAGGGGAAGGAGGTAAGTTGATTAAATATCTGGGGTCAAAACGGAACCTGGTACCAGCTTTAGGAAGCATTGCTAGCGCTACTGGTGCGAACAGCGCTCTCGATCTGTTTTCCGGTACTACCCGGGTCGCCCAAGAGTTTAAACGTCGCGGGATCTTCACCACTGCCTGCGATCTTGCTTCCTATAGTTACCAATTGGCGCGCACCTATATCGAAACTGATGCCAACACTGTTGATATCGCGGCCTTACGCAACCATCTAGAGGCAATGAGCGCCCTTAAAGGCAAAGAGGGATACTTTACCGAGACTTTTTGCCGCCAAGCCCGGTTTTTTCAGCCCCATAACGGGAGGCGTATCGATGCTTGCCGAGATTACCTGGTTGACCTGCAAGATGATCCCTTATTCCCGATATTATTAACTTCCCTGATGGAGGCTGCCGACCGGGTAGATTCCACCACTGGAGTCCAAATGGCTTATCTGAAGAAGTGGGCACCGCGTTCCTATAACCAGTTAGAGTTACGTTTGCCGCAACTGCTGCCGGGAAAGGGGCACGCCTTCCAAGGAGACGCCCTCAAACTGGTTGACCAGGTACCCAAAGCAGATCTTGCCTACCTCGATCCCCCCTATAACCAGCACCGTTACTTCACTAACTACCATATTTGGGAAACCTTGGTGCGCTGGGACTCTCCTAAGGCATACGGGGTGGCGCGCAAACGGATAGATGCGCGCGGTGATCAGCACCGTTCAGTATTTAACTCCAAACGCACTATGGCGCAAAGTTTCTTTTCCTTGCTTGGGCGGGTACGCGCCCAAACTATAGTGGTTTCCTATAACGACGAATCTTGGATTGGCGAGGACGAGATGGTGAGCGCCATTTTGGAAGCCGGCTTTGCCCAGGTAAAAAAGTTTGCATTTTCACAGCGCCGCTATGTGGGAGCAAAAATCGGAATCTATGACCCGCAAGGAAAGAAAGTGGGGAAGCCCGGGGCAGAGCGCAATATTGAAAATGTGTTTGTAGGTGGCAACGCTACCACTCTGTCTCAAATCAGCGCGGCTTTATCCTCTTAAATCAGTCTACAGTTAGCGATTTTAGTATTGGAGCCAGCCCTGAGCCTGCTGGGAGAGCTGCTGCAGCAAAGATATGGCCTCTTGCGCCCGCGCTGCCGGTACCATCAGGTGGTCATGATGCAGTCCCGATAAAACATTACAGGGGATAGATTGGCTGGCCAGCTGGGAAGCAACCGTAAAAGTCAGCCCCGTTTCTTCTAGCGAGACATCGCAATCCAAAGTAATTCGGCGATAGATCTTTTTCCCCGCGGCCAGACCTGCTGCTTTTGCCTGTTCTAAGGGAACGATTAGGGTGAGTCCTTCTTCCTCTTTTATCTGTGCAAACGGCTCTAATCCCGCGGGCAGACCATCCCGCTCCGACAAGAATACATACTTGCCAAACATATGCGGATGAAGCTTAGACAACGCTAGATCAAAGTCAGAATACGAACTCATAGTTTTAAGTTAGGGGGCTAAGCCCTACCCGTGCTTTCTAGTCTCACTCTGCGGTCGATATTTCCCGGTTTCAGCAGGTAAATACCAAAATTCTCAGGCGGCGTTCAGCAACTTGTTTTAAACTACAGACCCATAAATCCGACCGCGGCAAAATTAGTTTCCGCCCGGCGCTCTAAGTTAAATCCCGACGCAAAAGTCAGGACATCCTCCGATAAACACTCATCACTGCTCGCGCTACCGCTGAGGGCGCCTCTAAGGGCACCAGATGACCCGCACGCGGCACGGAGACTACCCGGGTGCCGAGCGCCTTGGCCATCGCTTCCGCCTGGGCTGGAGTGGAGTTTTGATCTTGTTCCCCCCGAACCACCATTGCCGGGATTTGCGCCCTCCCTAGCGTCTCGAGACGGCCAGGGCGCGCCGCCAAAGCACGCTGCGCCCAAGAAATCGCCTCCCCGGGTGCCTCGTTAATCCATTTTTCCATCAGCTGCGGAATCTTGGGAAAATCCGTGAGGGTCTCTTTAGCCAACATAGTGGGAATAGACTTCACTAATTGTTCTTGCGCCCTGCCAACCAGGGCGCCGACTGCCATTTCTGTACGGGCAGCCCGCGCGGCCGCAGTATCAATATCAGCCTTAGTGCCCACGAGCACCACTCCCCCCACTAAGCGGGGATGACGCTCAATCATCGCCTGCGCGGTATATCCCCCCATCGAGTTCCCGCACACCAGCACTTTTTCTGCCCCTTCTGCTCTTACGGCCTGGGCTACATAATCGGCATAGATTTCTAAAGAGGGCGGATCTAGCGGGACCGGGGAACGGCCAAACCCGGGAGGATCAATCGCTATTACCGGCACTCCCTCGAAACGACGGGCAACCCCTTCCCACATTCGATGGTCATAGGGAAAAGCTGCTAATAAAACCACTGCGGGGGTGTCCGCCATTCTATGCGCATCCCGCGTAAAAATAGCCACGTTCATAATCTCCATCTTCGCACAGCTCGGAGAAGATGACCTCGAAAACTAGGATGATAGTTGCGGAATTACATTTTAGAGTTTTGGCGAGCGTTGCAAACCCGCAAATACTAGAGACCGCGTTCCCAACACGAACGATGCCAATGCCGGCGTTGATCTAAACCAGCTTGAGTACCAAAAATAGAATCGGTTCGCCAAGCCACCACATGTGCCTGGCCGATCTGGATCTCTTGACTGCACCCGGGACACACATAAGTCTTACGTGCCTGGGACAGGTACTGCACCTGAAAATCACCATCCGGGCGGGAAACTGCCCGTGGCATGGAAGCTAAAGAATCCATCCTTAAAGGCCGATGCTCCCCCCAGGGACGTTTCCGAGAACGCCTAGCCACTTTAAAATACCCGGGATCCGCGTTTGTAAACTTCCATAGGATTCAAATCGGCATCAGTAACTAAAAGATCGGCAAACTTGCCGGGAGCTACCTGCCCCAATTGGGGGTTTCCTAAGATTTTTGCCCCTTGCGTCGAAGCGCAATACACCGCATCTACCAGCGGTATTCCTGCCTTATGCGCTATCTTAACTTGGTTGATGAGGTGAGAGGTGCCGCCCGCGAGCCCTCCGCCGCGCTGACTCAAAGTCGCTACGCCCCCTTTAACGGTTACTGCTTGTCCCCCGAGGACGTAGTCGCCGTCTCCCAGCCCGGTAGCGGCCATCGCATCGGTCACGAATACCATCTGTTCGCGCCCGATCAGTTCATATACATTGCGCACCAAGGAAGGATCCACATGGACACCGTCGGCAATGAGTTCGACAATCACTCCGCCCCCGGCCGCATCCGCCAGGATCTCCGGAACCGGTCCGGGATCGCGGTGATGCATCGGTGCCATCCCATTAAACAGATGAGTTACCGTGGCATGCGGGCAGCGGGCATGCGCCGAATGCTGCAGGGTTTGCCGCACTTCTACCAAGGCGTCCCGCATCTTCTGAGAACTGGTATCGGTATGGCCAAAGGAAGGCACTGCCCCACCTGCAATCAAGGTTTCGGCCACTCCGGAAGGTCCCATGGCATACGGTTTTTCCGGCGCGAAAGTCATCGACACCGCATATCCGCGCGAGGCAATCAGCAGCTCACGCGCTAAGGGTTCATTAGGGGCTTGAATATGCGCGGGATCTTGCGCGCCACAATGTCCCTGAGCAATGAAGGGACCTTCGAAATGGATACCCGCGAGTTTACCTGCCGCGCACATCCCGGCCAATAGTTCTGCTTTCTCCCGCAGTACCATCGGTGATTGCGTAACCAGCGAGGCTACCAGCGAAGTAGTACCCCAGCGTAGATGTTCCGCCACCGCTGCCAGGGCTTGGTCTTCGGACTGGACATCCGGGAAAGATACACCCCCGCCTCCGTGGCAGTGGACGTCGATCAACCCCGGCAATACGTAACGGTCGTCGCTTGGAGCGGGGGCTGCCAGGATTTCGTCACCGAAACCAGCATCTTTAGCCGCAGTTGATTCGCCTATCCAAACAATGGCGTCTCCAGAAACTACCACTGCCCCATCGGTAATGATGCGACTCGCGGTTACTACTCGTCCGCGGATGGCAAATACTTCATTCATAGCTGCAATGCTCCTGCCCGATAAGTTGTATTTTCATGGCTTAAAACAGGCGCGACTCGGCGTCGTCTACTCCTCGCATCGTATCGTAATCCAAGGTTAGACAGCGAATCCCCCTATCTTCAGCAAGGGTTCTAGCCTGCGGTTTGATTACTTGCGCCGCAAAAATTCCCCGCACTTCCGGCATTATCGGATCGCGGGAAAGCAGATCTAGGTAGCGGGTAAGCTGCTCTACCCCATCGATTTCTCCGCGCCGCTTCACTTCTATAGCTACATGATTGAGGTCCGGGTCAAAAACCAGTAAATCGACCGGACCTACCGGAGTGGGATACTCGCGCCGGATTAGTTCCCAGCCGGCACCCAGGATATCGGGAACTTGCGCCGCCAGCAGCTCTTGTAAATGCGCCTCTACCCCGTCTTTTTGTAGTCCCGGATCTATTCCCAGATCGCAACTGGTTTCCGAGAAAATCTCTCCGACCCGCAGTTTTAGCTGATCTCCAGTTTTTGCTGATTCTACTAACCAAATCTGCTCTATGCCGGCGGCCTCGTCCTCGACGGGTACCGGTAATTCTTCGATAGTAGCCGGCCCTGCCATCCAGTTAAGGGGTTTATAGGAGCCGCCATCACAGTGAATAAGCACCGAAGAATCGGCTTTCACCATAATCATTCGCGGTGCCATAGGCAGAAACGAGGTGAGGCGACCACTGTATTCGACGGAACAGTTAGCGAAAATTACGCGCATGAGAATCTATTCTAGATCATCGGGAAATTTGGTTCACCCGGGTGTTTACTGCGTTATTTTGCAAGCATCTTAACCCCAGGATTGGGGAATTTCGCGAGGGGGCGCCGCCTCTGCCCAGGATACGAGGCCGGCGTGGTCGTCCTCGGAAAGAAACAACCAAAAACGATGGGTACCCACCGTAACCGGAACCGCAACGTTTCGTATCCCCTTTTTGGACAGGTAATTGTGGACTTTCCCTAGCTCTATTTTTCGGCGCGGCCAAGTCTTGTCGGGACGGAACGATAGAGCAGCCGCCTTGTACCAGTTTAAAGATTCGGCCTCATAGACTGCGCAGCCCTCGGTCCATCCGGAAGTTACATCCGGTCGGTAGGAGCATAGAAAAGCCCCCTGACGGTAAAGGCGATTCATACGCCACAAAAAATAGGCGGCAATTAAAGCCACTAGGGCGGCAATCACCAAAATGATTAGCAGAAGAACTTTTAGCGCCGTCATGGCCTAACTATACCGCCTCTAGCCAAATCTTTTCGATTTACAGCCCGTCAACTACGATGGTTACCTTATCTTCATCAACGGAAACAAATCCGGGAACTATTTCAAAAACCCGGGCATCCGGGTCGTTTTCTTTCATCCCGACTTTAACTTTTCCCGCGGTAATGGTACCCAAAAATGGCAGGTGTCCCGGCAGTATCCCCAGCGAGCCTTCGGTAGTGGGCAGGGAGACGAATCCCGCCTGCCCACTAAACAGCTCCCCCGAGCGGGTCACTACTTTAACCGAAAGCGAACTCATTACGCCGCTTCCTTCTGCAGCTTCGCCCAATTGCGTTCCAGATCCTCGATCCCGCCAATATTGAAGAATGCCTGCTCCGGAATATGGTCGTAAGTGCCTTCGCAGATGCGCTTAAAGGCCTCAATAGTTTCAGCCAGCGGAACCGTGGAGCCTTCTACCCCGGTGAATTTCTCGGCCATATAGGTGTTCTGCGACAGGAACTGCTGGATTCGGCGTGCCCGGTTTACGGTGAGTTTATCCTCTTCAGAAAGCTCATCCATGCCTAGGATCGCGATAATGTCTTGCAGTTCTTTGTTCTTTTGCAGAATCGACTTTACCTGGGTGGCAACCTGATAGTGTTCTTCACCCACATAGGTGGGATCCAAAATGCGCGAAGTCGAAGACAACGGGTCAACCGCCGGATACAAACCACGCGATGCAATATCACGCGAAAGTTCGGTGGTGGCATCTAGGTGCGCGAAAGTAGTTGCCGGAGCCGGGTCAGTGTAGTCGTCAGCCGGCACGTAAATCGCCTGCAGCGACGTAATCGAGTGGCCTGCAACCGAAGTAATGCGTTCTTGGAGCAGCCCCATTTCATCGGCCAGGTTCGGCTGATAGCCTACCGCCGACGGCATGTGCCCCAGCAGAGTCGATACCTCCGATCCAGCCTGAGTGAAACGGAAAATGTTATCGATAAACAGCAACACGTCCTGGTGCTGGACATCCCGGAAGTATTCCGCCATGGTTAGACCGGTTAGCGGAATGCGCAGACGCGTCCCCGGAGGCTCATCCATCTGTCCGAAGACTAGTGCGGTCTTATCAAAAACTCCCGCTTCATCCATTTCATGAATCAGGTCGTTGCCCTCGCGGGTACGCTCACCCACGCCAGCAAATACCGACACACCGCCGTGATCTTGGGCTACGCGCTGAATCATTTCCTGAATCAACACGGTCTTGCCTACGCCTGCCCCGCCGAACAGACCAATCTTCCCACCCAGCACATAGGGGGTGAGCAGGTCAATAACTTTAATCCCGGTTTCAAACATCTGGGTTTTAGATTCCAGCTGATCGAAAGAGGGCGGGTCGCGGTGAATAGGCCACCGTTCTTTAATCTCGAGGGTCTCCCCCTCTTCCAGGTTGAGGCAGTCGCCGGTGACGTTAAATACGTGTCCCTTGGTAACGTCACCTACCGGAACTGAAATGGGGGCTCCCGTATCAGTTACTTCCTGTCCGCGCACCAATCCGTCAGTGGGCTTTAGGGCTAGGCAACGCACCACATCGTCGCCCAGGAACTGCGCCACCTCCAAGGTGAGCTTATGGGGGGTAGCTTCGCCCTCAATCTGGATCATGGCTTCCAGGGCATTGTACATTTCCGGCAGATGATCTGGCGGGAACTCCACGTCCACGATCGAGCCGATCACCTGGGAAACCCGTCCCACGCCCGTAGTCCGTTCGGTATCACTCATTAGAGTCTCCTTAATCCTTTGTTTCCTCTAGCGACCAGCGGCCAAGGCTTCGGCCCCGCCGACGATCTCCGTTATTTCAGTAGTAATTTCTGCCTGACGTGCATTATTAGCCAGGCGGGTATAACGCTCAATCATGTCCTGAGCATTATCGTTGGCAGTGTGCATCGCGGTTTGCCTGCTGGCTAACTCGCTGGCAGCTGCCTGCAGCAACGCCGAGCGAATCCGCGAACGCACATACATAGGTAAGATCTGGTCAAGAACTGCCTCGGGGCTGGGCTCAAACTCGTATAGCGGAGGTACTTTGCCCTGGGGCGTATCCAGGTTAATATCCATCTCTTCGGCTTCTTCTTCCGAGATGACCTCCAGTGGCAACATCTTGCGTACTATCGGAACCTGTTTGACCATATTCACGTAGCGGGTAAACACCAGGTAGACCTCACAGACCCCCTCATGAATCACGTCCGCCAAAAAAGTGTCGGTAAGAACGTCGGCGATCTCGTAAGATTGCTCGATGGTCGGAGAATCCGAGTTACCGCTCCAGGATCGTTCCACCGGAACCCCGCGGAACCGAAAGTAACTTTCTGCCTTGCGTCCATAGCTATAGAGCACCGGTTCTTTACCTTGCTCTTTGAGCTGATCCACCAGTTTCTCGGTTTCACGAAGAATAGAGGCTGAATAAGCACCGGCTAGACCGCGATCAGAAGTCACGCACATAACCGCTACCCGGTCAGTATCCGTACGCTCTCGTGTTACCGGGTGATCGAACGAAGAGTGAGCTGCTAAAGCCGCCAAAGCCTGCGTGATTGCCGTATCGAAGGGCGTGGACTGAGTGGCAGCTTCGCGAGCCTTTCCGATACGCGAGGCCGCGATCAGCTCCATAGCATGGAAGACCTTGCCCAGCGTCTGCGTGGCCTTGATCTTCTGCTTATATATCCGCTGCTTTCCGCTCAAGGTTAATCCTTTTTATCTTTCTTGTTGTGGCGATCTACCACCAGTTTTTCGTTATCACGCTCAGCTTCGGAAACTTCTTCGGGAATGTTAACTTCTGAGTCCAGCACTCCCTGGGAAGAAACGAAACCGCTGCGGAACTTCTCGACCGCTGCTTTTAGAGCCTCTTCCGTATCGGAATCGAACTGCCCGGTTTCTTTAATCTTGGCGGGTACATCCGAATTGGCATGCAAATAAGCAAGCATTTCCGACTCGAAGCGGTGAACATCAGATACCTCGATATCATCTAGATAGCCGCTGGTTCCTGCCCAAATCGAGCAAACCTGATCCTCGACCTCGTAGGGAGTAGCCTGGGGCTGCCGCAGCAATTCCATCAGCCTTGCACCCCGGGTAAGCTGCCTCTTTGTGGTGGCATCTAAATCCGACGCGAACATCGCGAAAGCCTGCATATCCCGGTACTGTGCCAAAGTAATCTTCAAAGTGCCGGAGACTTTCTTCATCGCCTTGACCTGCGCGTCGCCGCCTACACGAGAAACCGAAATACCTACATCCACTGCCGGACGTTGGTTGGAGTTAAACAGATCCGACTGTAAGAATATCTGCCCGTCCGTAATCGAAATGACGTTGGTAGGAATATATGCCGACACATCATTGTCTTTGGTTTCAATCAAAGGCAATCCGGTCATCGAGCCTCCACCCAGTTCATCAGAGAGCTTGGCACAGCGCTCCAGGAGACGGGAATGTAGGTAGAAAACGTCACCGGGGTAGGCTTCGCGCCCCGGCGGACGGCGTAGCAATAGGGAAACGCTACGATAGGCTTCTGCTTGTTTGGAAAGATCGTCAAAAATAATGAGGACGTGCTTACCCTGGTACATCCAGTGCTGGCCGATAGCGGAACCGGTGTAGGGTGCCAGATACTTAAACCCGGCTGAGTCAGAAGCAGGCGCCGCCACGATAGTGGTGTATTCCATGGCTCCAGCGGCCTCTAACTGGCCGCGTACACTGGCGATGGTGGAACCTTTTTGTCCCACAGCCACATAGATGCAACGTACCTGCTTATTGGGGTCGCCGCTTTCCCAGTTCTTTCGCTGGTTAAGCACGGCGTCAATCGCAATCGCAGTTTTACCGGTTTGGCGATCTCCAATAATCAACTGCCGCTGACCCCGCCCAATCGGAATCATGGAGTCGATGGCTTTCAGGCCGGTCTGCAGGGGCTCGTGCACGGATTTACGCATCATCACCCCGGGAGCCTGTAGCTCCAAGACCCGGCGTGCTTCAATATCTTGAATCTCGCCCAGGCCATCTAGGGGCTGCCCCATGGGATCAACAACGCGCCCTAGATACCCGTCACCCACTGGAACGGATAGTACCTCTCCGGTACGGCGCACCGGTTGTCCCTCTTCAATACCTGAAAAGTCGCCCAGCACAATCGCGCCAATCATGCGGTCTTCTAGGTTCATTGCCAATCCGGTAGTGCCATCGGCGAACTTGAGAAGCTCGTTCGCCATTGCCCCCGGCAAGCCCTCGATCTGCGCGATACCATCAGCCGCCATCACTACATGCCCGATTTCGTCCTCGGTAGAGCGAGTGGGCTCATAGGAGCTTACGAAGTCCGCGAGGGCGTCACGAATCTTCTCCGGTTGGATTTGAAGTTCAGCCATGAATTTGCCTTTTCCTAACGTTCCGGTACTACCCGGCCAGTTTCTGCTTTGTTTCTTGAATGATGGTGGCCAAGGAGCCATCGAAAATTTGGGAACCCACCCGAACTTTCATGCCCCCTATCACCGAGGGATCTATGCTCACCTGTAGGTGAATGTTTTTTTGATAACGCCGTGACAAGATATCCCGCAGGCGCTCAGCTTGGGCATCTGCAAGCGGGGTTGCCACCTGCACCGTTGCTACCAGAGTATCGCCGGCTGCTGCCAGATCACGACGCATATGACGCAAGTTTCCAGTTAAGGATACCGAGTCCTCCAGCTTGCTATCGCGGTTTACAGCACTCACCGCCCGGAGGGCCAGAGTTGTAGCCGGACGCGACAAACTGGAACCAAAAAGCTCTTTTAGTAAGCGCACCCGATATTTTGGCTCGCGATTGCGATCAGAAAGCGCTGAGCGTACCTGCTGATTAGATCGCACGAATCGTTCCAAAGAAAATATTTCGTCCGCGATCTCGATAGCCTTACCCTCAGTCTGAGCACCGCGTTGTACTGCGTATTCACCGAGAGTTTCAATCACGGTGGGCAGTTCTTGGGCACTGGGAACTGCGCTAAGAGCGCCCTCTACGGCTGTAAGTGCAACCTCTGACAGGTTTTCGGCCAAGGCTTGAAGCAACCTGACCCGATCCTCCAGGTTACGAGCCGGATCGGTAAGCGCCAATGCAATCCTAGATGAGCCTTGCACCAAGTCAGATAGCACAAAGAGGTCATCCGCCCAGTCGTAACAAGTCTGGGCAGTCATGCCCGTTTGCCGGGCTAAAACCGCTTTGCCCTGCTCTAGAGCTTGCCTACTGGATGCGCGCATTATTTCCTAACACTTTCCTTTTCGCAGGAGGTTTCCAGTTGATCCAAAAAACGGTCAATTACCCGTGCAGATAGATCCCGATCCGTCAACTGTTCGCCCACAATATTCTCTGCCAGTTCTGCAGCCAGCATCCCGACCTCAGTCTTAAGAGAAATTTCTGCAGCCTGCCGATTAGCTTCCACCTGCCGCTGTGCCTGGGCGTTAATACGCTCAGCTTCCTCGCTAGCTTGGGTTTTCGCTTCGGCCACAATCCGCTTGGCGCTCTCTTGTGCCTCCGAGCGGATCTGGGCAGCCTCCTCATGAGCATGCCGCAAAGCCTGTTCCGATTGCGTGTTGGCATCGGCGATTTCTTTCTTCGCCTGCGCCGCCTTTTCCAGACCATCTTTAATGGTGGTGGCGCGTTTTTCGGTGATCTCTTTGTACTTCGGATACATGAACTTCAATATCACGAAGAAAAAGATCAATATGACTATCGCGGACCAAATCAACTCTGGCAGCGCGGGCAGTAAAACATTGTGTTCACCTGCCCCGTCTGCCTGCTGAATCATGTATAACATTAAGTTTCCCTTTTGCGATTAGAACAGGAAGCCGGCAACCAAACCGATTAGTGCCAACGCCTCTACGAACGCGATACCAATGAACATATTGGTGGTCAGACGACCCCCAAGCTCAGGCTGACGCGCGAGAGATTCCTGGGTCTTACCAATTAAGAGACCAAGTCCGATACCGGGGCCAATACAAGCCAGGCCGTATCCGAGAGTAGCTAGAGATCCAGTCATTATTTTCTTCTCTTTCTTTCTTTATTTGTGGGTTTTCCCGCCGGAAGCGGAAGTCTTTAGTGGGCGTGCACCGACTGGTCTACATAGACCGCAGTGAGGACTGCGAATACGTAGGCCTGTAGGAAAGCAACGAAAAGTTCGAAAGCGGTTACCGCAATCGCAGCAATGAAGGTGACCAGGGAGAATACCTTCATTCCTCCTGCTGCAAACAGCAGGAAATAGTTAGTGGACAAGATAGTCAGCGCCAACAACATATGTCCCGCGATCATATTGGCCAAAAGACGGACGAACAAGGTGAAGGGACGCACGATGAAGGTCGAGAAAAACTCGATCGGAGTCAGCAATATGTAGAGCACCTTAGGGACATTGGGGGGAAATAGCGAGGATTTAAAGAAACCGCCGGTGCCCTGAGCCCGGATTCCGGCGATGATAAATAGGAACCAGACGAAGATAGCTAGTAGCAACGGGATCCCCGCCACCGCGCTGCCGGCTATATTTAGCCCCGGGATGATTCCGCCAATATTCATAAAGAGGACGGTAAAGAAAATCGCGGTCACAAAACCGTTATATTTCTTCGCGTATTCTTTTCCCATCACCTGCTCAGAGATGTTGGTGCGGCAAAAGTCCAGGAGATATTCCATAGTACATTGAGCTTTACCAGGTACCAGTTTTGCCCGCCGAGTGTAAAGCACCGCGCAAATCAGGAACGCCACCAGCAATATGATGCGCACCAGGGTAATGCGATTCATTTCGAAGGGGGTACCGGCAAAGGCAATCACCGGCGGGAAGAATTCTCCAATGGTAGGTGCCTCGAAACCGTCTTGCGGTATCAGGGTGGTTAGCCCACTAAGCATCAGTGACACTATCTGTTCCCTTCAATTCTGCCGAGTTTGGCCGAAAACCGTGATCCGGATTCCATCTTAACGCTTTATTTCAGTCGGTGGACGGACTCCCGAATATCTCTAGACCAACTTAGCATAGGACTTGCGTCCCCGAGAACTAAGCGGATTTTTACCATAGAAATACCTGGTTTAGAGCTTTCCAATACTTATTTTATTGGTTTTCGTTACTACTCGCGCCTCTCCAATAGTGGTTAGTAAAATTGCGATTACCAACACCAGAAAAATCACTTTGCTATCAACCTGCGGCAAAGGGCGAAGCACCGCTACCGCCACGATAACTATGACCAGTTTCACTAAATAGGCTCCAAAAACATAGCCGCTAGTGCGTCGGGGATCTCGCAATACCAACCGGTTGGCGCCGATTCCAACGGCCGCCACCACCCACATGATTACCATGGCGGAAAGAGCCCCTAATGTCCCTGGCCAAGAACGAATAATTCCTGCCACCGGTACAGAAATCAGGGTTAGGATCGCCAAAATCACGACAACAGTGCGATTTCCTTTGCGAATAGCCATCCGCGCTCCGTAGCGATCAGCAACTGTAGTGACTTCCGGTGTCCGCGGACTCCTTCCGGCAGTGTCTCGATGCGCAGGGGGCAAGCCCCTCCCCGACGTTCCTTCGGAGAACTTTTCGATATCTTCGTTCATCAACCGTCCTTTCCTCGTACATGCCGGGGATAGGGAGCCGCGCCCAGCGAATAATAACTACGTAATCCCGGTAAGTAGGAAATGGTGACTATCAGGCAGGTTATCGCACCTAGCACTGTCAGAATTAACTCGGGAAGCCAGTCAAGCTTTAGCAAACAAACTGCAAGTACCGAAAAATAGAATGCCCACAGGTACATCACCAACACTGCGCGACGATGCGAATGCCCCATCTTCAACAGTCGATGATGCAAGTGAAGACGATCCGGTTTAAAGGGGCTTTGCCCATTGGCCAAACGGCGAATCACCGCCATTATCATGTCAACAAAGGGCAGAGCCATTACTGCCAACGGCAAAAGCAGCGGAATAGCTGCCGGTAGGAACTGTGATGTGCCCAGAGAAACCGGATCAATTTGTCCGGTAACTACGATGAACATGCAGGAAATGGTCAGCCCCAGCAACATCGAGCCTGAGTCTCCCATGAAAATAGTTGCGGGATGAAAGTTAGAGGCTAGGAAACCTAGGCAAACCCCCACAATTACGATTCCGATCATGGCAGCGAAGGAGGCGTAACTTTGCGCGTTTGTCAGGCGAATCAAAAGATAAGAATAAACAAAGAACGCTCCTGCTCCGATCAAAGTGATTCCGGCTGCTAAACCATCAAGACCATCAACAAAGTTAACCGCATTGGTAGAAAACACTATGATCAGCACGGTTATCAGAATCGACATCCTGGTTGAGGGAATAGTCATTCCAAAGATAGGGAACGAAACCACTTGAATGCCTTGCCAAGCGACCGCAGCCGCAATCAAGACCTGTCCGGAGAGTTTAGTCCACCAGTTCAAATCATAGATGTCATCCACTACCCCAAGCACTGTTATGGCGATCGAACCAAAGATGAGCGCCCACACCTGGGGATCGGCATAAAACTGGGAAAAATATGGCATCTGCCGCGAAACCAAAAACGCTCCTAACAGTCCGCACAGCATCGCAACCCCACCTAGTCGCGGAGTGGGAACCTGGTGAACATCGCGCTCCCTCACCGGAGTCAAAACGTGAAGTGCCACGGAGATACGGCGCACTATCGGGGTCACCAAAAAAGTAATCGCACAGGCAATTACCCCCAGTAACAGATAGGCTTTCACAATCTCTCCCTATTGTTTTGCTGCTTTCCCGGCAACCGTCTGAAGCTGACGAGGCGAAATTGCCCCGCTGCGGAGCACCGAGTATTCTGCTTCCTCTACCTTAACTATGGTGGATGGTTCTCCAATCTGGCTAGGACCGGCATCGATATATTCGGCGACCTTATCTGAGAAATAATCTTGCGCTTGCCTAACCGTTTGTGCAGGCGGTAACCCATGAAGATTCGCAGAGGTTACTGCCAAAGGTCCGTTTTCCTGCAGTAATTGCAAAAGATCACTTTGATTTGGTTGACGCAGGGCGACAGTTCCTCCCGTTACCCCCAGGTCGAGTGGCAAATCTTTTCGCGCCGGTAACACCACGGTCAGAGCTCCCGGCCAAAACCCCTCCATAAACACTCTGGCCAGAGGAGGAATCGCGGGCACCAACGCAGCAGCTTGCGAAATGCTACTTACCAGTACCGGGGAGGGGAAATCCCGGCCTCTACCTTTTGCCGTTAGCAACCGATCTACTGCGGAAGCCACAAAAGGGTCGGCGGCTATCCCATAGACCGTATCGGTGGGTACTACCAGCAGTTTTCCCGCCGCTATCAGACTTTTGAGACTAGCTATATCTTGCTTACTAAGCGGAGTTCGCATACTTGCATATTAGCCTTATCGGCGTTGCTTGCGCCCATAGGTGATCACTGCGCTTCCCACCCAAATGCTTAGCAGCGAAAACCCGGTCAGCCAGATATCGCGCTGACCTCCGGTTTGGGCTAGCTGCCTGGGGGCAGCCGGGGTGCTACTTGACGCCGAAGGAGGATTAATCTGCCCGGTAGGATTAGGCTCGCTAGTTTCCGGGATAGGCATCGGCGTCGTTGGGTTCACCCCAGCAGTAATCGTGACTTCTTTAGGGGTGCTACTGGTACTACGGGGAGGGCTATCCAGAGGAGCTTCCACATAATGCAAAGTTGGTTGGGGAGACGGATCCTCTGCGAAAGCAGTAGCGGTGAAAAATATAGGTACTAACGCCACGGCGGTTACCGCCCCTACCGCGCGAAACCAAGCCGCCATTGCCGCACCCTTCTGCTATCTTCCAGCCACTTTACCTTAACGTTAGCATCATTTAAGAGAGACCTTAATCTGATCTTCACTTTCGTGCCAATAGATAGCGGGGACGCCCGGTAAGATCCCGCTCCGTCCTCATCTGACTAAATCCTATTTTACCAGCGTATTCACACAGTTTTTCTCCCTGCGTAGGATCATGTTCCATCGAAAAAACTCCGCCTTTACCCAACAGTCGAAAAGCCTGATCCACGGTCTGTTTCGGGATATTAAGGCCATCCTCTCCCCCACCCCAGAGGGCGAGCGGGGGGTCCTTTAAGGCTTCTGGTTGAGTAATAGTACCGGGCGGGACATAGGGCTGTCTCTTATACACATCTGACGCTGC
>OENY01000197.1_pt1 | contig 18675 bp, 18 predicted proteins | sample 1539391 | NCBI WGS metagenome assembly OENY01 (sample SAMN03777356, study PRJEB22549) | human gut metagenome | biome: gut; feature: infant; material: feces | host: Homo sapiens | collected 2013-11-24 | reverse complement strand
ACGGAAAGAAGTTCTGCACCTTATAAAATTTGTCAAAAAAACTGTTGCCATTCCATTAATGAAAAACGAGAAGGAAGATGACTTTAAAGTAGTTTAGTATGAAGGTCGATTGATAAAACGATGTGGATTAATGCTAAATAATGAGTAATTTTTCAATAATACAAAAACTGTGTACAGTATTAGAAGTAGAGAAACGCTAGCGTCGAAAAAAAGATATTTTTCGTGAAAAGTAATAGGGGCTAAAAAGAAAGTATACAATTTATTTATGTTTCTAAGCATATAAAAAAGAGCGTTGAAAGGAATATTTCCCCTTCAACGCTTCTTTTTTAGAAGATTTTAATGACCATCTCAACTTCATTTTCAGGTTTAGGTAATTCATGGAAGCTTGTGTTTATCGTGCTTAATTGATCAACTAACCATGTTTTACTTTTTGACTCGTAGACAAATCTAAAATTAATATCATTGTTCTCGTGTTGAAGAGGTTTCTCCAAATAATCTGGTGAATATTCATAGTCAACGTAACCTGCTAATACAAAAGAAAGCAGTCCATTATTTAGTGTCAGATTTAACGGATGGTCGTAAGCTTTTATTTTTTTAATGTCATATTGTACATCTTATGAAGACTTAATGACTACTTGTAGTCAATAGATTTAAAGTATTTATTTTCTCATTTATGTATCAAGAATAAATACTGATATAATAAAAATTATATCAATGTTTTGATGAAGTAATTTGGAGGGAGCGTCAATAATTTTGTGTAAATAACTCGTCCTTCTGCAAAATAATGGGTTACTCAGTAAACATTGAAGCTAATGTATCCGTCACTTGTTGGAAGCCTTTATGGCTTCTATTTAAGAATTTTTGATTGTATGTATCAAAGATGGATACTAGGAAACGCTCTAGTGATTCTTCATTTTGAAACTGCTCTTTTCTGCGGCTGTATTTCTTGATTTGTTTCTTGAAAGATTCGATTAAATTAGTTGAGTAAATGCTTCGGCGGATACCAGGCGGAAACTCATAAAAAGTCAATAAATCTTGATTTTTTATCAGTGACTGCGTCACTTTAGGATAAGTTTTTTGCTACTTCTCAATCATACTCCCTAAAAAGGTATTTGCCTCTTCCTTTGAGCTAGCTTGATAAACAGCCTTAAAATCATCACAGATTTCTTTTCGATCTTTGACACGTACTTTATGAGCAATATTACGGGAAACGTGAACACAGCAATGTTGGTATTTAGCTTTAGGATAAATCTGGTGAATCGTATCTTTCATGCCTTTTAAGCCATCGGTAATAAACAGTAAGACATCATGAACCCCTCTGGAGTAAATGTCCTGTAACAACTCATTCCAAACGTAGGTCGATTCAGTCGGAGCAATCGCATAACTTAGTACTTCTTTAGTGCCGTCTTCTCGTATACCAATGGCAATATAGATTGCTTCTTTGGAGACGGTTTGCCGTTTTAAAGGAATATAAGTAGCATCCATGAAAATAGCGACATACTTATCATTTAGAGTTCTAACTTTAAATGCATTTACTTCTTCAGTCAGCACTTTAGTCATGTTGGACATGGTTTGGGGCGTGTAGTGATGCCCATACATTTTCTCAATCAAGTCTGCGATTTCCGACATGGTAATACCTTTTCGGAAGAGGTGAATGACGGTCTCCTCTAACGTGTCATTCGTCCGTCTATAAGCAGGAACAGTCTGTTGCTTGAACTCACCATTGCGGTCGCGCGGAATCTGGAGATGAAGTTCCCCATACTCGGTCTTGACCGTACGGTCATAGGAGCCGTTACGAGAATTACCCGTGTTAAAACCAATGCGATCATACTTTTCGTAATCTAGGAAAGCCGTTAACTCCGTTTTGAGAAGCGTATTGACTGCTTTCTCCAAATGGACACGGAATAATTCATTCAAATCGCCTTTGTTCGCTAGAGTCTTTAGAATTTCTGTAGTAAAATCGTTCATAGGGAAGTCCTCTCTTCTGTGAATGTGTTGTGGTAACTCTATTCTACAGAAGGGACTTCCTTTTTTCTATTTACACAAAATATTTTACACTCTCGTCAAATATAAAAACTAGTACGAAATTAATTTGTAAATTATTTAAGCTTGATAAAATAAGCAATATCGATGATGTAAAGTCCAAGATATTAACAAGAAAAGTAAGCGAACCAGTAAAGCTAACGGCACAAGATAAAAAAAATGGAATTGTTCTTTATGGTGATGATGCAAAGTATAACTATAATTGGGATACCTCCTCAGAAGCTGAGGTATTAAGTATTCCTACTACCGATACTTCAGGGGAAAAAGTCACCTTTAAAATAAATTTTATAACGGCAATTTCTAAGTTGGAGTATGGGAAGCAAAAAAAGAGAGATAACAATGATCAATATCTACCTAAAAAATAACGAATTAATGATGCATATGTTAAAGTTGTTTTTTTGAATTAAACAACTCAATTTATTCAGTTATATGTTCATCGCAGCAAGTGAACATTAATCGAGTTATAAAATTAATAGGAGCTAAAAATATAAATAAAGTTCGATCAGAATTTATTTTTCCAGAAGATTTTTTTAACTGGTTTTTTTATCAATTCAGTGAATGCAAGCGACTCTTAGGTGAGAATTATTACTTAAAAGGAATCGGCGGATTTATGGGGAATGTGGCTGATGAACAAAATATTATAAAAGGAATATCTGAACAAACATCAGAGCTTACAGTAACTAAAGCATTTATAAGTAATGGTGAAAGTTTGAAAAATGTAACTGCGCGAATTAGAAAAGAAAATGAAGTAGACATTGTTTTTGGAATTGACCATGAATGTAATTCAGTGATATATGTAACACAATCAGCAAATTTAATTCTTTTTGAGAATGGTTGCAAGGACGATTTTATGGTGGTCTATTTGTACGATATACTAATTCCAAAACTTCGTTCCTTATATATGTCTTCTGAAAGTATTTTTGTGAGTGAACAAAAGGGATCTTTCTCGAAAAAAATAGGTATTGAAGTAATTGAATCGATTATGTGTCATAATCATATTACGCTAGAAGAATTAGAAATTTTGATAGGGCAAAAAAATAATAACACGAAAATACAAGTTTCTTAGAAATCATTTTTTATTGAGATATCTAGATAAATGATTTATTCTTCAATCAACCAACTCGCCAAGCTGAGGTAATGTTTTGAGGTAATGATAACATACAACTTTTTATACCCTAGTAAAACTCTATAAACAAAGACTTATTAATTTCGCATGAAATACATTCCTGTAAAATGCAATAAAATAGAGTTTTGTTTAACCAGGTCTTAAGAAAGCCCGTAAAGCTTCACAGTTCTCAAAACGTTAATTGCGATTATCGTTCGAGTTCACGAGTTACGAGAATCGTACTGGGCGAAGCAATGCTGAGCGCAGTTACCTTAATCCTAACTTTTCTGGCACTTTCCACAATTTGGAAAGTGCCTTTTTTGTGTTTTTAGCTATGTTAATAGGTAGGATTCTTGGTCTATAATATCATTCGATCTATAAACAAACGGGAAAAAGATAAAGTATCATCAAACAATATTATTTATCCGCTTCTGAGGTTGTGACAGAAGTGGTCAGCTTCAAGAAATAAGAAGGAATTTACAAAAATTGCTTCTCATGTTTGATAAATATTGTGACTTGTGACCGAGGAGTTGGCAGGAGAACACCGTTTATTCGGAAGAAGGGATTGTGAAAAGTCTTTTGTCATAACCTCTTATTTGGTAGCTAATTGTAAATCCCAAACGGCATGTATTATTTTTCATAAGTCCGTTTTTAAGGATTAATGTTTTCTTTTGCTTTTTATATGGTCTGGCTTCAGCGAGAAGTTCCAACGCATATACAAGGACGTCTGATGTCAACGATAACAACGATTACCATGGTGGCCAGTCCACTTGGATTAGCACTGTTTGGTGCGCTCTTTGATTGGCAGACAACTCAACCACGTCTGCGAGACAGTCTGATTTTTCTTGAAATTCAATTGGAAAATTTACACTTTCTTTATACATTTCTGGCTGCTTTCTTTATACCCGTCAACTATACTTCACTTATCAATAAGAAAGAAGGATAAGTATGGATTTTGGAAATGAAACGGTCTTGAAAGCAACTGGTATAACCAAAAAATACGGTGCTGCCAAAGCATTAGATAAAGTATCGATCGAAATCAAACGTGGAATGATCTATGGTTTGATTGGGGAGAATGGAGCGGGTAAGTCTACCTTTATGAGAACTATTATGGGTTTGATCTCGATTGATGAAGGTTCGATCGAATTATTTGGAACGACGGATTTGCAGGCAGCAAGACGACGTATGGGTCAATCGATTGAAACCCCTGCTCTTTATCCAGAATTAACTGCAAGAGATAACCTACGTATCCAAGCAGCGAACGGCGGTGTGTCGGATAGAGAAATCGAAGACCTGCTGAAAATGATGCGATTGGAAAATACAGGGAAAAAGAAAGCAAAGAATTTCTCTTTAGGTATGCGCCAGCGTTTAGCTATTGCAAATGCACTGATCACGAATCCAGAATTTTTGATTTTGGATGAACCGACGAATGGGATGGATCCAGCAGGGATGGCAGAAATGCGAGAAATCATCCAACGTTTGGTAAAAGAACGGGGCATCACCGTCTTGCTTTCTAGCCACTTGCTAGATGAATTGTCACAGATCGCCACTCACTACGGTATTTTGCATGAAGGACACTTGATCAAAGAATTATCGAAAGAAGAATTGGCACAAGAATCTCGTCAATTTATAAAAATTGACACTTCGGCGACGGAACAAGCAGTAACGGTTCTCGACTCTCTTGGTTATAGGGATTATTTTGTCCAATCTAGCCGTGTTATCCAGCTTTTTGAAGGAATTGACCAAGTAGCAGCCATCAATCAAGCATTGGTAGAGGCAAAAGTTCCTGTGGATGGTATCCACCTAGTTGGGCAAAAACTGGAAGATTATTTCTTACAATTAACTGGAGGCAATCCACATGTTTAATCTATTAACTGCTGAAAAAATAAAAGTATGGAAGAGCCGTAAAATGTGGGTCTCACTAGGACTGATGGTCGTACTTCCGCTTTTTTATTCTTGGAACGAATGGTATATGCATACAAAATACGGCAATGAATTAAACCAAGCAACGGATACAGTCATCAACGGTGCAACAGGGATTTTAATGGTGGAAAAAATGGCTGCATGGATTCTTCTGGCTTTCGCAGCATTTGCGTGCTTTTATATTGGGGAAGAATTTCAAAACGGTACGATTCGCAATACGTTATCTTTAGGACGGAATCGAATGACTTATTATGTGTCGAAACTTCTCGTTACGCTTTTGATCACAACACTTGGCGTGGTTTTGATTACGGGGCTAGCCATGATTGCTTACACACTTGCTTTCGGATTTGGTGAAGTTGAGGGAATCAAAAACTATGGAAATTATGTTCTAAAAGTATTTCCTGTATTGCTTCTGCTGATATTAGCGACATTATCTGTTCCAGTGGCTTTGACATTCATCACTAGAAGTACCAGTGTCAGTTTGCTTCTTTCTTTTCTTTATATCATGGGAACGGCCTTCGTTCCCGGTGTTTTCGCAAAAATCAAAGGCTTGGAATTTCTAACGGAGTGGTTTACGGAAACGTGGCTCATGTATACGGACTTTGCGCAACAAGCAACTTATTCGCAAGCACCGAAAATGATTCTGGTCAGTCTAGTAACAATCGTGGTATCATCAGCTCTAGGAATGTTTATTTTCCAAAAATCTGACATTAAGTAGGTGTTCCTGCTGGAAACTATTTTGATTATCGAAGACGATGAAGCTGTTCATTCTTTACTGGAGGAGGTTCTTGAACAGAGATACAAACTTCTTGATGCTTATTCAGGTACGGAAGGAAAATTATTGTTAAGCACATATCCTGTCGATTTGATCCTTCTAGATCTCATGCTTCCAGGGCTTTCAGGTGAAGCATTGTTAGCAGAAATCCGACAGACATCGAATGTTCCGATCATCGTTCTTTCAGCAAAAAGCGATCAAAGAGATAAAGTTTCCTTGTTGGCAGCAGGAGCGGATGACTATGTGACGAAACCATTTGATATCGAAGAACTGTTGTTACGAATCGGCATCCAACTTCGTCATCAGACTTCTGTCCAAGTAAAAGATCTGTCGCAACGCATCTATTACAAGGAAATCTTACTGGACAAAGAGTCGAGGGATGTAAATGTGAATGGTGTGGCTGTCCATTTGACAGGAAGAGAATTCGATCTGCTGAAGCTTTTTTTAGAACATCCGAAAAAAGTATTTTCGCGAGCAAATCTTTATGAAACAGTTTGGCAAGAACCATATTTTGATAGTGAGAAAACAGTGAATATGCATATTTCCAATCTTCGAGGGAAACTAGCAAAGGCACATGCTGTGTATATTCATACGGTGTGGGGAGTGGGGTTTAGATTTGATTAAGTGGCTGTTGCTTCTCGTTGTTATCTTTATGGGAAGTTTTATTTTCTTCCTGCAAAGGGAAATCAAGAGATTAACTAAGAAAATCGCCACTCTTTCTGAACGACAAGAATATGGTGGTCGTCTTTCAGTCGAATTTCGAGAAAAGAATCTAATGGACCTAGTAGATGCACTGAATACATGGGTGGATGAAAATGAACAAAAAGGACAAGCATTTCAAGAAATGGAAGAAAACATCAGACTATCGATCGTCGGCCTTTCTCATGATCTCAGAACTCCTTTGACTGCTATTAACGGTTATGTACAATTACTGGAACAGGTAGAGGATACGGAGAAACGGGAGAAGTATTTAACGATCATCAAACAATCTGTTGCAAGATTACTCAGTATGACGGATCAGTTTTATGATCTTGCTCGAATAGAGACGAAGCAAAAAGAAATGGATCTCCATACGCTTTCTTTTTCTAAAGAGGTGGAAGAAGTATTTTTCTCTTTTTATGAACAATTTTCTGAGAAAAATATCGAGGTAGCGTTCGCTGAACACTCGATAAATACAACTGTATTAGCAGATCCGCTCATGTTGCTGCGAGTGCTGCAAAATATCATACAGAATTTATTGCGTTATGCAGATGGACAAGCAAAGGTGACATTTTCAAAAGAGGATTCATTCATTCGATTAACAGTGGCCAATCCTATCAAACCAGGAGCGCAAACCTCTGTTGAAAAAGTCTTCCAGCGTTTTTATACCGAAAATACCAGCCGCACAAATACGGAATCTAGCGGAATCGGGCTTTACCTGTCAAAAAAATTGGTGGAAGGAATGGGAGGAGAGATGACCGCTAGATTAGACGGGGGCATCTTCTCCATCTCCGTCAAGTTGCGGAGGGTTTAATTGGCTCTAATTTACCTGAAGTGAATGACAAAAAATTGTATCTCGTTTTAAAGACATCTTCTTTTTTGGAAGGTGTTTTTATTTTGGTGTGATTGATACGAATTAGGTAACGAAGACAGTTATTTTTGTACCCCCTTTTCAAATAGCGCAACAGTGCTATACTAAAACTAACAAATCAAGGAACGGAGAGGGATATGGGCCAAAGAGAATTTATCGTTTTAATTATTATTGCAGTTGTTATTTTATTAGTTGTTTTAGACATTTTTTCACGTTTGAAAGTAAAGGAAACAGTTCGTAGTAATTGGGGAAAAATTCCTTATCAACCGAGATTTGATAAAGAAGAAAGTTTGAAGGATGCGTGGCTCACGGAGAAAAAATTCCGTTCATGGGATAGTGAAATCGACGATCTTACTTGGTATGACTTGGATATGTTCGAAGTATTTGAAGGGATCAACAGTACCTATTCTAGTGTAGGTTCAGAAGCGTTGTATCAGCGTTTACGTAGCTTTGATTTTGGAGAAGATTATCAGTTAGAAAAACTAATTGCTTTTTATCAGGAAAATCCTCAACTGAGAGAAAGAATCCAATATCAATTCGCTCGTTTAGGAAAAAAAGATCATAATTTTGCAAAACAATATCTAGCGGATGGAAAAAGTAAAAAGATTGGACGCGTAGGTTTATTTATTTTTCTTGGCTTGCTTCCGCTGGTGGGTGTAGGTTTGCTTCTTTTAGGGCAAGTACTAGGAATCTATCTAGCAATCGGTGGCTTAGTATTCAATACGGTCTATTATCTAGTGAAGAAACAAACACTAGAAACAGAGCTGAATAGCATGAGTTATTTGGTTTCAACGATTTCAGCCGCCAATCAGTTAGCAAAAATGACGACACCACTTCAAAAAGAGCTGAAACAGCAAACTAAACCATTAAGAGACATCCCTAAATTAGGTTTTTCATTTCGAATGAAGAGCGGGAGTGAAGCAGAATTGATTTTTGAATATGTCAACATCATGTTCATGCTGCCATTTATCTCCTATCATTTCGTTCTCACTAAATTAGAAAAGCATTCAACTGAAGCCATCAAGCTGTGGGAATTGCTGGGAGAATTGGAAGTTGCAGCAGCCGTTTTGAATTATCGCACCTATATGCCGATCACTTGCCGACCAGAGTTTACTGAGGGCGGTGTGACAGCGAAAGATATCTATCATCCATTGTTAAAAGAAGCGGTAGTTAATCCAGTCAACTGGCAGAAGAATACATTAGTCACGGGTTCCAATGCATCAGGAAAATCTACGTATGTCAAAAGTATAGCCATCAGCTGTATTCTAGCACAGACGATCCAAACAGCGATTGCAGAACAGTTTACCCTGCAACCTGGACATGTGTTGACTTCCATGGCAATCGAAGATGATTTATTTGAAGGCGACAGTTATTTTGTTTCAGAAATCAAATCGATCAAACGTTTGCTGGACCAAGTGGCTTCCAAAGAACGCTGCTACTGCTTCGTAGATGAGATTTTAAAAGGAACAAATACGATCGAACGGATTGCTTCTTCCGCTTCAGTCGTTCGGTGGCTTGCGGAGTATCCATCTTTAGCATTTGTCGCCACACATGATATCGAATTGACAGAGATTTTAAAGAATTATTGTGAGAATGTCCACTTTGAAGAACAAGTAACAGAAGGAAAAGGAATCAGTTTTGATTTCAAATTAAAAGAAGGACCTTCAAGGACCCGAAATGCGATTGCCTTGCTGAAAGTTTTGAATTATCCTAAATCCATAGTTGAACAGGCCCAAAAAGAAAGTTTGTTGTTCGATGAACAGCGTCAGTGGTATCCGTTTGATTAACTTTATCAAACGAAGCATGATGCGTGGGTCCAAAAAGACGATTATCAAAAGAAGTACATTGATGCCAAAAAAGTGGCAGAATTCAATGGGAACGAGTCTGCTGTCCAGATGATCTTGGAAGATTTAGCAAAAGACGATACAAAATAAACCACGCTGTCTTCCTTCTAGCAGCTTTTATCGAAAAAACTTAGCATCAGCGACGAGACGCACGTTCCATGGCAAAGTTCTCCGTAAAACAAACAGCGAAAACAGAAATTGAAAATAACTATTTCCATTTTATTTATTTCGGTTAAAATAAAAGAAAAAAGCTTTCGATAAAAGGACGGAGGAAAGCTTAACATGAATAAAAAAGACAAGAACCTCAGTTATAAGGATCTTCTATATGTCATCGTAGTAGTTGCTGTCGGTACTTTTATGATTTTAAAAGTTCCAGAGTTGTTTAGATAGTTATTCTATCGAAGATGATCATGAACTAGAAAACACATCTCCTCTTTGTTAGCAGGTGTGTTTTTGTGTGGAAGCCAAGTTGTTTTTTCATCTGCTGTATTCCATGATACAATTAAGAATCATGTCTATAAGGAGATAGGAAATAAATGGCAAATGCGCTTGAAATAAATAATTTGAAAAAGATCTATGGAAGTGGGGTCGAAGCATTGCGGGGAATCGATCTTTCGGTGAAAGAAGGAGATTTCTATGCGCTATTAGGGCCAAATGGAGCTGGGAAGTCTACAACGATCGGGATTATTACTTCTTTAGTCAATAAAACATCTGGAAAAGTGAATGTCTTCGGTTATGATCTGGACAAGGATCTAGTTCGAGCAAAGCAACAGATTGGATTGGTTCCACAAGAGTTCAATTTTAACCCTTTTGAAACGGTCCAGCAAATCGTCGTGAATCAAGCAGGCTACTACGGTGTCTCTCGCAAAGAAGCGATGAAACGCAGCGAAAAATATTTGAAGCAGTCCAATCTTTGGGAAAAGAGAAATGTCCGTGCACGTATGCTTTCCGGGGGAATGAAGCGAAGACTGATGATTGCTAGGGCATTGATGCATGAACCACGTTTGCTGATCTTGGATGAACCAACAGCAGGAGTTGACATCGAGTTGAGACGCGAGATGTGGGAGTTTCTACGAGAATTGAACGAAAATGGTACAACGATCATTTTGACGACGCATTATCTAGAAGAAGCTGAAATGCTTTGTCGCAACATCGGAATCATCCAATCGGGTGAACTGATCGAGAATACAAGTATGAAAGAGCTTCTGTCAAAACTGCAATTTGAAACATTTATCTTTGATTTAGCGCCATATGATACCAAACCTGTGATTGAAGGATATGCTTGTACATTTGAAGATGAGCAGACAATCGCTGTCGAAGTTGAACGAAATCAAGGGGTGAACGGAATCTTCGATCAGCTTACAAGACAAGGAATCAAAGTTCTTTCTATGAGGAATAAGTCGAATCGTTTAGAAGAACTGTTCTTGAAAATCACAGAAGAAAATAATCATACGGAGGAGAAAAATGTTTAATCTTTATTTTACTGCATTAAAAAGTTTAGCTATCAAGGAAACGAACCGCTATTTGCGTATATGGGTCCAAACACTGGTTCCGCCAGTGATCACGACATCCTTGTATTTTGTTATTTTCGGAAAAATGATCGGTGGGCGGATCGGTGACATGGGTGGTTTTTCATATATGGAATTCATCGTTCCTGGTTTGATTATGATGTCTGCTATCACTAGTTCGTATGCCAATGTTTCTTCGTCCTTCTTCTCTCAAAAATTTCAGAAAAATATCGAAGAAATCTTGGTAGCACCTGTTCCTACGCATGTGATTATTTGGGGCTTTGTGATTGGTGGTGTGGGTCGCAGTATTCTCGTCGGCTCTCTCGTAACGATCATTTCCTTGTTCTTTGTACCACTTCATGTGTATTCATGGTTCATGGTCATCATTACATTATTGATGACGGCAATCTTGTTTTCATTAGCAGGACTGCTCAACGGGATTTTTGCTCAGTCTTATGATGATGTATCGATCGTGCCTACATTTGTCTTGCAGCCGTTAACTTATCTAGGTGGCGTTTTCTATGCCATCTCTATGTTACCGCCCTTTTGGCAAGCTGTTTCAAAAGTCAATCCGATCGTTTATATGATCTCCGGTTTCCGTTACGGATTCCTTGGAACGATCGATGTGCCAGTAGCAACATCGATGATCGTACTTGTGTTATTCATCGTTGTTTTGTACGCCGTTACTTGGTATTTGATCAATAAAGGAAGAGGATTGAGAAGTTAGAAAAGAGGTTGTGAAATCAGCGTTTTGACCTGAGTATTAGAGAAACAAACGGGAAAATAGTTCCTCATATTTTGTTGTTTTTTGAGCGAATACCGAGGGTCAGCTGATTGAACACCGTTTAGTGGAGAGGTTGTGAAAAAGCTGTTCTGCATCAAGTAATAAGAACAGCCAAACAAAAATAGCTCCTCCTATTTTTCGTTTGGTTGGACTTATTACCGCAGATGCAAGCTTTTGAACACCATTTATTCCGGAAAATGGACTGTGATAAGATTTTTGTCACAGTCTTTTTTTTGCTCAATCAGAAACATCTTTTAAGCTGTTCACTTTGCTTCTTTTTTTGTTTCCTAGTATAATGACAATGTTTTTGAGAAAGATTGCGACTTCACTGCTTGATAGAATGGAGAGTAACAAATAAATGACTACTAATTTTTGGAAAGAGCTGCCAAAGCCTTTTTTTGTTTTAGCACCAATGGAAGATGTAACAGATGTTGTATTTCGCCATGTCGTAAAGCATGCAGCAGCACCGGATGTCTTCTTTACTGAGTTTACAAACTCAGACAGTTTCTGTCATCCAGATGGAAAAGACAGTGTACGAGGAAGATTAACATTTACAGAAGATGAACAGCCGATGGTTGCCCATATTTGGGGAGACAAGCCAGAATTTTTTAGAGAAATGAGCATTGCTATGGCAGAAATGGGCTTCCAAGGAATCGATATCAACATGGGCTGCCCAGTCCCTAATGTAGCAGAACGTGGAAAAGGCAGTGGCTTGATCCTTCGTCCAGAAGTAGCGGCACAATTGATTGAAGCAGCTAAAGCTGGCGGTTTGCCTGTCAGCGTCAAGACGCGTATCGGCTATACGGAAATGTCTGAGATGGAAGAATGGATCAGTCACCTACTTCATCAAGATATAGCCAATCTTTCTGTCCATTTGCGTACGCGTAAAGAGATGAGTAAAGTAGATGCACATTGGGAAGTCATTCCTAAAATCATTGCTTTACGTGACCAAATCGCTCCACAAACACTAATCACGATCAATGGAGATATCCCCGATCGCCAGACAGGAGAAGAATTGGCCGAGAAATATGGCGTTGATGGCATCATGATTGGCCGAGGGATTTTCAAGAATCCTTATGCATTTGAAAAAGACCCGAGGGAACATACAGAAAAAGAACTGATCGGACTACTTCGTCTGCAACTAGATCTGCAAGATCATTATTCAGAAATCATCCCGCGTTCCATCACAGGACTACATCGTTTCTTTAAAATCTATATCAAAGGATTTCCAGGAGCAAATGACTTGCGAGTTCAGTTGATGAATACGAAATCTACTGATGAAGTACGAGAGATCTTAGAGACCTTTGAAAAAGAACATCCAACGCTTTTCAGTGAACAATGATTTCTTGCTTGAACACCGTGAATTAGAGGTCGTGAAAAAGCTGTCCTGTATCAAGTAATAAGAACAGCCAAACAAAAATAGCTCTTCATATTTTGTCGTTTTTTGAGCTAATACCGAGGGTCAGTTGATTGAACACCGTTTATATCAGAGGTTGTGAGCCTGCCGTTTAACTCTGAGTCACAAGGAGCAATTTCAAAAAACAGCTTCTCATGTTTGATGAATATTTTGACTTGTGACCGAAGAGTTGGTAGGAGAACACCGTTTATAAGAGGTTGTGACAAAAGTCTTGTCGCAACCTCTTTTTTAACCAAAAAAGTGCAAATAGTTTACTTTAAGTAAGAGAATAATTATGATGAATAAAAAAGGTGGAACAAATAGCATACTATATATATTGAAATGAACACTGTATGGATGCTCCAACTTGATGAAGCTAAGGAGGAATTCGTATGTCAGAAAAGGAATTAATGAAGGTAGTCGGTTTTTATGAAGGGTTGCCGATCGATGATCCAAAAAGCTTTATTGATGAAAAAGAACAGATACCTGTACCCAGTTCACGGGATCTTCTGGTAAAAGTCAACGCAGTATCTGTTAATCCTGTCGATACGAAACTTCGCCAAGATAACGGGATAAGAAATGCTTTACGTATCTTAGGTTTTGATGGAGTCGGGAAAGTTGTTGCTGTAGGTGACGAAGTGCAAAAATTTTCTGTCGGCGATCGCGTTTTTTACGCAGGTACAACAACAAGAGCAGGAAGCAATCAAGAATACCAACTAGTTGACGAACGTATTGTCGCTCTTGCACCAAAAAATCTTTCAGATGAAGAAGCTGCAGCCTTGCCGTTGACCTCATTGACCGCTTATGAATTGTTATTTGAAAAATTTGGTCTAACTCCAGAAGAAAATGCCAATCGCGGGAAAAAAATCTTAGTGATCAACGGATCCGGGGGCGTCGGTTCGATTTTGAATCAACTAGCGCATTGGGCTGGCCTAGAAGTCTACGCGACTGCAAGTCCGAAGAATTTTGAATGGCTGAAAAAAACAGGTGTAGACTATCCAATCGATTATCATCACGACTTAAGTAAAAGTTTTCGTGAATTAGGAATCGATCAAGTAGAGTATGTCGCTGTATTATTCGATATTACCCGCTACTTTGATCAAATCAAGCACCTTGTCCGACCATTTGGACATGTGGGAACGATCGTAGGGATCAAAGAGCCGTTAGATATAGGTGTTTGGAAAAACCAATCTATCAGCTTCGACTGGGAGTATATGTTCGCTAAAACAGACTATAACTATGAAATCGAAACGCAAGGAGAAGCTTTAGCGCACATTGCTGCTTTAGCAAATGAAGGGATTATCCGCAGTACATTGAGCAAGGTCTATTCAGATGGGATGAATGCGAAGAACTTGAAACAAGCAACCAAAGACGTAGAAACAGGACATATGTTAGGAAAAGTCGTTGTTAGTGGTCCGTTCAACGGATAAGCAAGAATACGCCGATTTTTTTCTTATTTGACTTTGATAAAAACAAGAGCGCATGACAGTAATTTGCCATAAGCTCTTGTTTTTTTATTTATAATAAGCGAATCAACGAAAGGGAAAGAATTCCTGCCAAGACGATCACCAATAAGCTTTTTGAAAGAATAGCAGCTAAAAGTGTAGGAACTGAAGCCAAAGCATTTTCGAGATTGATCTGCGGCAGATGTCCGATATTTTGGGTAAATAGACTGCTGAACCATAAAGCAGACATAATGACGATCGGGACAAAACTTAAATACTCAAGCAACGGTTGCGGTAAATCGAATTTTTTCAGTAAGACAAATGGTAGGACCCTAGAAAGCCAAGTTGCTAAAGTACAACCTAAAATAGTCAGCAATGTAAACTCAAAAGAAGGCATGTTTGATCCACACCCCCAATCCGCACCCAATCAGTGTTACAACTACAATCACTAAGTTGCTTGGGATAAAAATCAGTCCGACATATACCAGAATCAAAGTGAGACCAATCAGGATCAACTGTAATCGTTTAGAGGTGTTTCTATCAGAAATGACTTGAAGATAAAGTAACCCGATAAACATAGCGACGATGGCGAAATCCAAACCAAACTTTTTCGGATCAGTAATAAAATTCCCTAAAAGTGCGCCAACAAGAGAAGAACCCACCCACGTCAAATAAGAAATCCAATTAGCTGTATTCATCCAACGAAAGTTTAACTTTTGTCCAGTATAGTTCAATTTATTCATTCCCAGTGCGAAACTTTCATCTGTCAGCAATGTGCCAATCAGCAGATTTTGAAGCAGCCGATTTTTCTTGAAATAAGGAGCAATCGTCATACTCATCAGAATCATTCGGGAATTGACTAGAAAGGTCGAGAAAACGATGGAAAGCAATGGGCTGTGACTAGCAAGCATGCTGACTGTGATAAATTGGGCAGAACCAGCATAGACCAGCAGGGACATCAACGTGACGACTAGTGGATGAAATCCGGCAGCTTTCCCAACGATACCAAATGCAAGTCCAATACCGATATAACCGAAAACGGTAGGTAACGTGTCTTTGATCGCAGTTTTTATATCTAACTTTTCATCCAATAACAAAACTCCTTTAGCACGACATAAATTTTCATAATTGTCGTTAAACTTGTGAATATTCTAAATTTTTAATGAGCATTTGTCAATGGTGGGATTGAAACGTAAAGAACTAGCGGGTCGCAGATTTACACGTATTGTTTCGGTGGGAGGAGGCGCGAAAAATCTTGCATGGCTACAAATCCAAGCTGATATTTTCGATGCAACGGTCTATTGTTTAAGTGTGGAGGAAGGACCTGCATTAGGCGCAACAATGATTGCTGCACTAGGGTTAGGGTGGTTCGACACACCTGAAAGTTGTTGTCAGAATTTTATCCAATATACAGATGCAGTGGAACCTCTCTTACAAAATGTAGAAAAGTATCATAAAATCTATCAACAATGCCGGAAAATCTATCCAGCAACGAAGGAAATTTGTCATGACTTATAAAACAAAACGCGTACCTAATAGTCAAATGACTAATATTGGGTACGCGTTAAGTCTTCTTTACTTCATCCTTTGCATGATTCGTGTTTTTAAAGCAAGGTCTGCTGTATTTCTTGTGGATTTAGGATGGTTGTTATCGTTTACTTGCTATTTTTCATTGAAATCGTCTTTCTTTACCGTTTCTTTAGTTTTTTATCTATTTTTTTCTTTTGGTTAGAAAATTCTTTTTCCCGAAAGTCTTCTTTCAGGATTTTTATAGAGTAGCGTTTTGAATAAGAGGCGTCAGTATGATCGACTTGGCAGACGAACCAAGAGAACATTTGCCTTTTTTCTGCATGAGGTGCTTCTGCTAATAATTCTTTCCATAAATAATAACAGTCCTCTATCAGAAGAAGGGTTCGTTCATCCTCAGGCTCCCAATAGAATGTTTCGAGAGTAGCAATCACTTCATTGATCAATTCGAATGCGGGAAGATAGGCATTTTGCTGAATAAGCGATTCAACTGCTTCTTGGATGAACTTTCGCATCTCCATGATGAACTTCGCTGTTTTCCTGTTTTTGTTTTTCTTGATAATATGATCGTATTTATGGATGATAGTTGTTAATTTATCTGAATAATTTATTGCATGAAATGGCATCTTAACTTTGAAGCGTTCGATAAAGTGCGGATGTTCTATAAGAATCTCTGTTAAAAGCTCCCGTACAAGAGAGGAACTAGCGGAGGAAACAAGGGACGAGAGTTCGGAAAGTGAGTAGTTGGATTTTTTTATTGGACGTTCTTCGTAAGCGAATAAGACAGCAGCCATGTGTTTGCATTTTTTTCCTTCTATGGCATATAGACAATCACAAGTCATGTTGGTCTTTTCATCCCAAGTGATCACTACCTTATAATCTTCCGTGCCAGAAACTGTTGCGGACAAGTACTTGCTTGTATAGTTCAAATGACGGACAAAACCGTGCAGATGATAGCTGTAACCGCGTTCCAAAACGTTTTCAGGAAAATACTCAAGCCAATTATTCATCTAGTTCTCCTTTCATGAAACACTTATTTATATTTAGTATAAAGAAACGTTTAAGAAAAAAGTAGCTGATTTTACATATTTGATAATCACTTTTGCTCGAATTGTCAAAAATTCATTCTCCTTTTCTTTTCTTAGAGAATGTGAGAAAAAGTAAAAGAATAGCGTGTTTTAAAGATGGAACTTTTTTTGTTTTTTATTTATCTGACAAAAATGAAGTGATTTTGTTAGAAATAAATAATTGTTCCAATTGATAAAAGAGGTATGATGTATCGCAAAGAAGATTACGTCCATATAATTGTGTAAAAGTGAAGCATCAAAAAAGCCATTGATCTCAGTTAGGAGTACAATGTTTTTTGCAGAAAACATACTCGAATAGGACTGATATCAATGACTCAAGTACATTTTACTTTTGAAAGCGAAGAAATTCAAGCAATTATAAACGAAAGCGGTGCGAATGATACCGCAAAAACACTTATGACTATCATGTTTAATCAGCTGATGGAAGAACAACGAAATCAATATATTCAGGCAAATGCCTATGAACGTTCAGAAGAACGGCAATCACAAAGAAATGGTTACTACGATCGTTCGTTTACAACTCGAATTGGTACGTTAGAACTTCATGTTCCACGAACCAGAGACGGTAAGTTTAGTCCTACTATCTTTGAAAGATATCAGCGAAGCGAAAAAGCTTTGATCGCTGCCATGATTGAAATGGTCATTTCTGGTGTCTCCACTCGCAAAGTAACTAAAACAGTTGAACTGCTAACGGATGGTGCGACTGTTTCTAAATCATTCGTTTCAAATCTGATGAAACAGTTGGATCCATTTGTTTTTGAGTGGAGAAACCGGAGCCTAGAAGGCTCGGAATATCCATTTTTCATGTGTGATGCCCTGTATATGAAAGTAAGGGAAAATCATCGTATTGTCTCAAAAGGTGTATATATTGGTATCGGCATTGATTCTGATGGACGACGTACGATTCTTGGTTTTGATGTTCAAGACGGCGAATCGGAAGATAATTGGGATACCGTTTTTCAATCGTTCGTTCAACGAGGTTTGTTCGGTGTAAAACTGGTCATTTCTGATGCACACAAAGGGTTAGTTAAGGCTGTTCGCAAGAACTTTTTAGGTGCGAGCTGGCAAAGATGCCAAGCCCACTTTTTGAGAAATATTTTTGATAAGCTGCCAAAGAAAGTTTCTTCTGATGTAAAAGACGAGTTGAAGAGTATCTTTAAAGCCTCTGAACTTGAATTGACACGTGAAAGAAAAGAGCACTTCTTGGAAAAATATGGTTGTGATTCAAAATTAAGTGCTGCTTGCGACATTTTAGAAAACGGCTTTGAAGATGCTATTCAAATTTTGTCTTTTCCTGAAAATATCCGCCGAAGGATTCGTACAACCAATGTGTTGGAACGGTTGAACGAAGAGATTCGCCGGAGAGAACGAGTGATTCGGATTTTTCCAAATATCAATTCCATCACTCGGATAATTGGAACACTTTTGATGGAAAAAGACACTGAGTGGCTGGCTTCTCCACGAAAATATTTAGAATTTAATTCGAATAACATTTAGCACCATGAACCTGTGCGAGTCTCTTCTTTCTGAGGAGAGACATCAAGAGTCGCTGCGCTACTGCTCCTGACCTCTCTCCTCAGAAAGAAAGGCATGGCAGTTAGGTTCACAACGCAAAACATTGTGCTTTTGATGAGGTTGAACTTTTACACAAGATTGTGGACTTGACT
>OENY01000189.1_pt1 | contig 19382 bp, 33 predicted proteins | sample 1539391 | NCBI WGS metagenome assembly OENY01 (sample SAMN03777356, study PRJEB22549) | human gut metagenome | biome: gut; feature: infant; material: feces | host: Homo sapiens | collected 2013-11-24 | reverse complement strand
CACCCCCCAAAACCTCCCCTAAAACCCCGCCATCCGACCCCGGAGCGCTCGCGGACGAGGCTGAGGCGGGCATGTGGCAAGCGGTGCTGGAGCATAAGGCGCGCTGCGCTGCTTGTGACACGCTGCTGCAGGCGCAAACGCATCTAACCGAGTTAGCGCTTAGTGAGGAAGAGCAGCGCTATATTCGGCATTTGCGTTACCTGGCGCGGGTCGATGCTGCCTCTAGGAACGTGGAGGTCGCGTGATGAGCGACCAATGTTTTATCTACTGCCTTGACTGTAGGCAGTTCTATACCGGAGCGTGTGATGAAAAGGGCGTGTATCAGCGTGATTTAGACGCTGAGCATGGGGGGCATTCGGTGCATGTTTTCGGTGATCCTTATACCTATCGCTACCCGATTTGCAGCGCGCTTATCACTTTGATGGGCGGTGGCGAAGTACCGAAGCTGCTAATGGCGTTTACCCATGCGGCTATCCAACTGGGTGATTTAGATGATGCGCGGCGAATCTCTAGGGAAGAGGGAATCCAGGCGCAAAAAGCTCGGGCCCGCGCGGCTTCCTTTAACAGTTTCGCGAGGCTGTACGGTCATGTTTCTTAATCAGCATCAGTATTCTTCCTCCCTGGCAGGGACGGGCTTCCAAAACAATACCCCTGCCGGGGAGGGCTCAACTTCTATTTATTCAAAGGAGAACTCGTAAATGATTCGTAGCCAGTTTAGCGGCGAGACCGCTAAGGATTTCTCTAGGGATTTGCAAGACCTTTACCATGCGGGGCGGGCTTTAAGTGATATTTCAGCTCCGATAGAGCTGGAGAATTACTCTAACGCCACGATCTACTCTTGGCTGCAGTCCGTATCGGCGGCGATGGCATTTTTTACCCTCGCGGCGAGCCCCGTTTATCGGCGGATTGGAAACTCTGAGATTCCTTCCGGGGTGATTAAACAAGCAGCAGAGTTCTTTGGCGATGATGCTCATGATTCTTCCTCCCCAGTAGGTGATGAAACTTCCTTGTCCACTTCTGACCCTACCGGGGAGGATCCTATCTCTGCTTTTATACGGAAGCTGCTCGGGGGCGATACTCAAGAAAATTTGGAAGAGGAGCAATAAATGCTTCGCTACCTGTCTGACGGCGAGACCGCTAAGGGTTCCGCTAAGGGTTCCGCTGAGGATTCTGCTAGGCAGATGCACAGTCTTTATCTGGCGGGGTGTGCTTTAAGTAACGTTGCGGCCCCGGTAGACGTGGAGGATTACCCCAATGCCACCGTTTGCGACTGGCTGCAGTCCGTATCGGATGCGGTGACGCGCCTTGTAGATGCTGCTGACCCGGTGTATCAGCGTTTAGGTGCCGCGCAGGTTCCGTTTAGTTCGCTCAAGCGGGCGGCGGACTCTTGTCGACATATCGAATACGCACAGCGCTTCGGTATTGACGAGGACGAGGCTCGGAAAATTTGGAAAGAGGAGAAATAAATGCTGGTGGTGGTTTTGATTTTCCCGCGCGCCGTACTTGACTTTTTTGCCTCTGATTGTGCTACTATGTCCGCAGGTGCTCACAACACCACCTTAAGCGGTCTACCGCGATCCCGTGAGAGCGGTTTTTTCATATCGGCTTGTGCAAACAAGCCGGGTAGCGTCCTCGCTATACAAGACCCTCCGGGGGAAAGCGGGAGGCCTGACTTAAGGCAGGTTGTGAAGTACCCGGCTCTTGCGCGTCCTCACAAGACGCCCAAGAGCCTATCGCAGAATTCCTTAAGCTTTTTGGAGGACGCTATGAAGCGTTATACGGGTGTATCTGGCTCCCGGTTGGTAAAGTTCCCGCTTGCCCGAGGCGGTTGCCCGGCGTGCGCGGGTACGCATCCAGCGGGACATGAGTGGCACTGCCCGGTGCTTTCTTATTTGGTTTCTGATTTTTTGGCTCCCGGCGCCAGGCTTTCCATCGCGCAGGTGGGGTTGGTGCTCGATGCGGTGGCGTCTTTCGTGGCCGCGATGGCTACCGATACCCCCACCGGTGGCGCGGCTGATGCTGACGGCGTGGTTGACGGTGACGGCGTTATCAGTGAGGGGGTGGCGTAGATGCGTTGGCTCGATGATGAACTGCGTGACCATCTTGGTGATGAGGCGGTGGCGCCTTATCGGACGGGTGCTTCTTTGAGTATTGTGTCCGCTGCTTCTCGCCTGGCGGGAGTGATGTCTGCTGTTAGTAGTGTTGCTCAGGCGTATCACGAGAACGTTATACGGGAAACCCCGGCTAGTGATGCTTTACAGGTTTTAGAGCTGCTGTGTGCTCAGCTTCGGGTTTGTAACCGGGATTTGGAAAGCGCGGTGTTGTCACTCGCTATAGGCCACGGCAGGCCTGCCGTGGGTAGTGACGTTTTGGCCGAACTCTATGACCAGGTACCCCTGCTCAGGTTGTTCGACACCCCGCCAGAAGGTGGCGAGGTCGTTAAAAAAGCTGGCGGGCGCACTCGGAGACATCTCTCTAGGCAAGAAGCTTTTCAGCGTGTTTTTGCGGTTCCCGTTGTACCAGAACCGTTCGATAAGGTCTCCATCGTTGACGCAGACCATGAAGCCGCCCCCAGCGGTGAAAAGCCGCTCGGGAGCAGTGTCGATGACGGCAAGCAACAGCGGGTAGCTGGCGACGTCAATGATGTAGTCCTCCATGAGATACCTGAAGGTTGCGGTATCGATCATAATTCTTCCTCCCCAGTAGGTGATGAAACTTTGTCATTCCCTTCTGATCCTACCGGGGAGGGCTCTCCTTCCGGTTCCGATGAGGGGGTGGAGTAGATGCGTTGGCTAAAAGCTTATTGCGATGAGGACTGCGAAGATGGAGCTTACTGCCGTTCCTGTCGCGCGCCGCTTAGAGAGGCAGACCAGGTGGTCTGGCAGTTAGGAAACGATGGGCGCGTCTTGCTGCAGGAAAATACCGTCGTCATTGAATTCGAGGACGGGTGTGGCCTCACCAGTTATCCAACTTACGATCGCGGCTTGTGCCGAAGGTGCAGGGGTATCCGCATCAAGGTAGGAAAGGTCAAAGGTCTCGGACTCGTGGGGCGTGAGTTCGAGTTGCCCAATCAGGATTCCCCGGTGAATGAACCGCAAGGTGATGGTTCTCCAGTTTCCCAGGTTGGTGCGTCCTCCTGCGCTTGCGATAGCCCAGGCCGCGTTTTCAGTGTCGATACGGTACGGAAAGCTAACTGCCATTGTGATTCTTCCTCCCCAGTAGGTGATGGTTGTCGTTCTCTTTGCAATCCTACCGGGGAGGGTCTTACTCGTGAGGAACGCTGTCAGCTAGCCGGTGCGTGCTTGTGCCTAATCTCTGCCTTACAGGGGCAGGGGAGCGTTAGCGGTTCCGGTAGCGTCCGCGATGGCTTTGACCGATACGCGCAGCATCGCGATCTGATTGGCAAGGTTGCCAAGCATCTTGCTCTCGGGGGACAGCTCAGCCCAGTTGCCCGTAAATTCCTCAAGCGAGACCTGGCCGATCTCATTAGTGAAATCTCGTTGCAAAGTTTCGATGCGTTCCAGCGCATCTTTGACGGTATTCAGTTCATTCATGATTCTTCCTCTCCGGTGGGTGGTTGTTGTGGTCACTGTCCACCTGCCGGGGAGGGTTCTACTTCTTCTGGTTCTGGTGAAGGGGGTGGCGTAGATGTTTGCGGAAACTTCTCTTGCACTCTCGGATGGTGACGGTTACGCGGGCGCGCGGCGGTTGGGTTTGCTTGCCCAGCTGGAGCAGATTAACGCTTTGAACAAAGTCCTACGGGATTTAACCGCCCGGTTGATGGAGCCTGACCCGCTTGATGATGTCGCGTTGGTAGATGTGTGCTTGGCAATCCAGGGAGTGCTACAGCATTTATCCGAGGCGCTGGCGCAGGCGGAAGACGCCAGGATGTCATTCTGTGTATGCCTTGACCGGCAGCGTGGACATAGAAAAGTCATCGCTGACTTGTATGACCAGATACCCGATTTGTGGCTCTTGAAGCGTGTTAATAAAATCTTCCAGTTTGGTCGCTTGAACAGCGTTAAGAACGGGCGCTATATCGCTTGGCAGAGGGCGGGTGAGGCTGGCTCTGCTGTGGGCGGTAATCCATTGGCGGGATTGGCATCCCCCGCTGCAAAGTTCAAGCATGAAGGAGATTCCTTTTGCGGTTGTTGCTTCGATGAGAGCGTTCAGCAGCGGCCAAGTACCGGCGTAGATAGTCCACTCTTCGCGGTCGATTCGGATAAGAATCTCTTCGTCCATAATTCTTCCTCCCCGGTGGGTGATGGTTGTGGGTCTCTTTGTAAGCCTACCGGGGAGGGTTCTCCTTCCAGTTCCGATGAGGGGGTGGCGTAGATGGTTGCGCAGGTATCTGAGAGGGTTTCGTCTATTCCTCCTGTATGTATCGAGGACGCGGCTTCTCGTGTTTGGGAATCTCTAGCGTTTCTAGCGCGTTCCCTATACGCGGAGGAATCTTTATCGGAACAGGCTCGTGAGCTGTTCTCGCGGGAGCTAGAGGTTGCAGCTAGTTGTTATGGCGTAGTTGTTGGAACTGTTTCTGAAGATCTTCTAGTTGATTCGTGGCCTGATCCAGTTGTTCAGCTAGATGGTAAAGGCAGTTTTGTAATTCGACCAGGACTTGACGCTCCCAAGGGTCAATGTCTGGGTGTCCAGGGTTGTAGGTGCGGCTCCTGTGCGAGTTGTGAAAAATGCGTGCGGCGGTTTGGGCATTGTTCATGTTCTTCCTCCTCGGTGGGTGGTTGTTGTGGTCACTGTCAGCCTACCGGGGAGGGTTCTCCTTCTGGTTCTGGTGAGGGGGTGGAGTAGATGCCGCAAGTAGCTAGAAAAGACCGGTTAAACGTGAAGGAAGCGGCAGAGTATTTGGGGATTGACCCGCGTACTTTGCGCCGTTATCGCCAGCAGGGGCGGATTCGTACCCGGCGTACGCCGGGGGGTCTGCCTTGGTTTTCGCGCACGGATTTGGATAAGGCTTATGACAATTATGACCGTCCCTTTAAGGGGGCAGCATGAGGCATGATCCGGTGTTCATAGCGCGCCGCTGCGGTGTAGTGGTGCTTGCTGTTGCGGCGTGGCTTTACGTGACGTTGTTTCTTATTTCCCCTTCTGAGGTTGCTTCTCCTGCGGTTACCGCTTGTTTTTGGGGATTTTTCTTTTTGCAGGTTATTGGCGGGGCGTTGTGTATGACGCGCTGCCCCGAAAAGAACGAGGAGGGACAGTAATGGGCATATTACTGGCAGCTTTGTACATACTCATGGCGGGGGTCGTGGTTGGCTCGGTAGCCCGCGCGGTCTCGCAATGGTTGGAGATTCGCTCGGAAGGTCCGGCGTATTGCACCGATATTGAGGAGGCGATTTCGCGATGATTCTTTGGCTTGTGCTTTCAGTAAGCGCGGTGCTGCTGTTCGCAGCTGTTGCAGCCACTTTGGTGCTGGCTATCCAAGACCGTTTCGAGCAGCGCGGGGAGGTGCGAAATCCTAATGATTACCTCCGCGACTAGAGATTGCCCGGTTATTAGCATCACGATTCCGATGCTTAACGGGCTGCCGTTGGCGCATTTACAGGCGGTAGCTGCTGGCGAGGCTGCTAGGCAAGCTAGGGCGAGGCGCCTGGTACTTACTGGGAGACGCCCGGTTGATATTTCGCATAAATCCCGGCTTTTCCGGATTGAGTTCGAGACGCGCCCTTATACCGGGGTGGATATTCCGGATGTGAAAACTATGCGCCCTAAAACGTTCTTAGATGGGAAGGATACTGATTCATGGTTAAATTGAAAGCTTCGTTACCGCCGGGAGACTTAAATGGGCTGGAAGCGATACTCACTGATGCTCTTCTTTTTCCCACAAAATTTCATATGGTTATCGGCGTTTTGGCGTGTTCTGAAATACGAGAAAATATCCGCATAGGAAGCGCTGAACCGATTTTTCAGCTTACTCATATTGAGCCGTTAGCACCCTGCTTGACCAAGCAAGGACACGCTCTGCTTTCTAAAGCTATGGAACTACGTCTGCCGCCCTCGCTATTTGGGGAAGACTGGTTCCAAGACTATTTGAGCAAGCTGATAGAAACCCTGGAAGAAGACTCTCTAAAAGAATCTAACTTCCACCCTTCAGGCACGCTTAGAGCGCCCAGCGAGGGATCCCTTGGTGAACATAAAAACAATCTCTTAGAACTGAGGGCTCCTAATGGTGACTGAGAGTTTATCTTTGGGGCGGGATTATTGGGTGACTGCTAATGCCCGGTTTAATTCGATGGTGCGGGCGCGCAAAGTTAAGCATCTGCGTTCTTGTGGCTATTGGTTGGGTTGTCAGTTCCGTAATAAGCATGGGCTGAATAAAGTCCCTAGATTGCGTATGGAGGTTACGGTTACGAATCCTCCACGCGGGGGTTGTAGGGATGTGGCGAACTATCATCCCACGGTTAAAGCAATCCTGGACGGGATTGTAGATGCCGGGGTGCTAGAAGACGATGATAACCGGCATCTTGAGGGGCCGTTCCTGCGTCCTGGTGTCGGTCACTCTGAACAAAGGGGGGTGGCTTCGTTTGAAATAGCTTTGATTCCTTTACCTGCCTGATTTTGGGCTGGTGGTTTTGTAAGCGTGCCAGATTTTAGTATCTGGCCTGATCCTTATCGGAGATTTTTAGATTTATGCCGTGGTTGAAAGTAAGTGATACCTCTGCGTTTCATTCGCAGGTGTTGGCTGTCGCTTCTACTGCGGGCGCGGATTCGCGTTCGATTAACGAGATTTTCGGGTTCGTTACTCGCCTGGCAGCCCAGTCAGCTGGAGGAATGACCGATTATGCTTTCAACTTAGGTACTGCTTTCGCTGTTGGTGGCACTGATACCCAGCGTCTACTTTCTCAAGCGCAAGAAGCGGGGCTGATCATCCCTACCGAAGTACCAGGCATGGACTTTCAAGTAGTAGTCGATGAGGATTTATTCCATATTCGTTCTAAAGCCGAGATAGAGCACGAACGTAAGAATAAGAGGGATACTTACGTTAATAACCCGGTTGCTCTTCTAGCTAGGCTACGCGATGGTGATGAGTGCCGTTGGTGTGGGGTTGTTACCCAACCATTGGGACGTAAAACCGCGCGGTCGCTTACTTTGGATCATTTGATACCAGGGATTGCAGATTCAGCAAGTGATTTGGTTGTTTCCTGCCTGAAATGCAACTCTAAGCGCCGCGATAACATTAAAGGCTGGGCTCGAAACCACGAGCTCCGCGAGGTTCCCAAGGAACCACTTTATTGTTATTCCACCGCAAGAACCCTCTCGAAGAATGGATATAAGACCGAACCAAATTATGGTCCGGGCGCGCACAGCGGGTCGAGCCGTCCTAAAGAGTTAGCTGGAGCCCCGTCAGAGTCGCACTCTGACGGGTTGAGCCGCGCTCAAAAGGTTCCTGGATCCCCGAACGGCTGTAAAGCCAAGCCCCACCAAAGGCCAGTTGCGCACAGCGGGTCAAGTCATCCAGAAGAGTTAGCTGGAGCCCCGTCAGAGTCGCACTCTGACGGGTTGAGCCGCGCTCGCCAGGATAAGACCGACCCGCAAAACAGATTATCGCCGGGCGGGACGCCGCCTGGCGATGATCCACCCCCAAAACCACCAGACCAAGTGACGCGAGCCACAAACCCCCTTTCGGTAAAAGTATTCGGAAGTGGAGAAAAGGGTTCGAAAACTACTTTTCCCGGGTCGGGTAGGGAAAGGACTTTCAGGAAGGGACAGGCCGACTCTGGTCGGACTGGCTCTGGCAGGACTGGTGTCGGCTCTGGCCGGGCTGGCTCCGGAAAGGCTAGGACTGGCCGGGCTGGTAAAGGTATGCCGAGTTCCTCTAGGCAGCGTACTAGTGGGCGCCGTAGGCGCGGAAAGTAGGTTTCATGAAAATAGTTAATCGAACCGCCTGGATTATCTTGGTGCTAGCAGTGCTCGCTGCGGGATCCCTGGGTGCACTCGCGGGTTATGTGGCTGGCTCTGCTGGGGTCGAGGAATCCTCGCAGTCGGTGTCGGTGACTTGGTGTCAGCGTCTGCATCGGGAAGGTGCTGGGCTTTCTTGTGATTGGGATTCGAATGCGGTTCCAGTGCTTGCCCGGCAGCTTGCCTTGGAGGAAAACTTATCTAGCGAGGACGCTACCTGGCGGGCTGCGTGTCTGCTGGAGAGGGGGCGCCTTGGATGTGGATGAGCGCCAGGTGGCCCGTGCGCATTTCTGGCTTGATGATCTAGCGAAGTTGCGGGGGCTTTATCCTTCGATGATGGAGCTGGCTCTTTCTCGCCCTGGCGATAGCTCGGGGCGTCATGGTCTAGGTTGCGGGCGGGGCTTGCCGTTTAGGGCGGGGCTTTGGCTTGATGAGCCGTCTATGGAGGGGGCGAAGACTTGGCCAGCGATTGAAGCAGAGCTATCTGCCTGGTCTGATTCTCTTTCTAGGTATTGTGCTGTGCACACTGGTGACCCGTTGGCTGACCTGCATGACATTATCGACCATATGTTCGCTGGCGGATCGGAGGATTTGGAATATTTATTGGGGGATATTTCGATTGCGTGGCACCGGGTTCATAATGTGGTGGACGCGGATGTTCCTGGTCCGCCTTGCCCTGATTGTGGGGAAACCACAATCAAGCCACAGGGCGCGAAGGGCTGGAATGAAACCTACCGGTGCAGGCCGTGTGATCGTACCTGGAGTCAGGCTTCTTGGCTGGCCGATGCCCTGGGCAAGATTCGCCGGTCTACCCAGCTGATTACTACTTCGCAGGCGTGCGCGCTGTTTCCTGGTCTTACGCGGAAGCGATTGGATACTTGGCGTTCGCGGGGAAAGCTTTTGTCTACTGGGTTTCGGGCGGGGCAGTCGCTTTGGTGTTGCCGTGATATTTGGAATCTGTTGCGCGTGTCTGGTGGAGAAGGCGCTGGTTGTGGTAGTGTGGACGCTAACGGGGCATCAGTGTCTAAAGATTGGCTTTAGCTTGGTGGCTCGATTTTTATTTAGGGGATGGTTTTCTCTTGGCTTGGGAATCATCTGATAGGGCTTCTCGGTTACCTAAAGACTGGGCGCAGCGCCGGGCGTTGGTGGCCGCGCGTGCTGATGGTCGTTGCGAGGCGCAGCTGCGTGATGGTTCTAGATGTAGCGCATTTGGTACTGATTGTGATCATGTGGTTCATGGTGATGATCATTCGTTAGCTAATTTGCAGTGGCTTTGCCCTTGGCATCATAAGCGTAAGACTGCGCGCGAGGCGGCTGAAGATTTGGCTGAATCGCGGCGGCGCTGTATGGATTCGCCGCGCCCCCATCCGGGGCTGGTGTCGTGAGGGGTGGGGGGTACCCCGTACCCCCGGTAGCTGCGCTACCATGAGGGGCTGTGGGTTTTTGTTTGTACGGGTCTGGGTTTTTTTGCCTGGTCAGAGTGGGTTTAGGTTGCCTTTTTGGTAGGTGTTGCCGGTGACGGTTATGTATCTGTCGCGGGCGTAGAACTCGATATTTTGTCCGTTCCAGTAGCGGCGGAATCCTTTTTGTTCGGGTGCGCTTCCCCAGATGTGTAGCCCGGTTCCTGAGGGGCTTATCTCGATCCAGTTATGGGGGTATGTGGCAACGATTCGCGCGGCAGCCTTTTTTAACGTTCCCTGGGCGGTGAAAGCATCGTCTAGGTCGATACAGGCGATGCCTTGTCCGAGGATGTATCCCAGGCGTTTTGAGGCTTGTTTACAGGTTTGGTAACTGTTCCAGGTTTCAGGGTCGGTGACTGATGCGTAGCGCCCGGTTTTCGGGTTGATGGGGCGTTTTTTGTCATCGTGGTTTACCCACCGGTTTGCCTCTATCATTTCGGCGGGGATTGCAGGTGTGCGGTGTGCAGCTACCCGGCATCGGGTGGAGCAGTATTTTAGGTCTTTTCGCCGGTGCGGCTCGATTTTTGTCCCGCAATGTCTGCAGGTGCGTTCTAAGGTGCTTTCTGAGGGTTTAGCGGGCTTTGGGTCTGCGTGGCGCTCGCGGTTGCCTGCGACTCGGCATCGGGTGGAGCAGTACTTGGCGCGCCGGTTTTTCCCGGGTGGGATAGGGCGTGCGCACCAGGCGCAGATTCGGGTTTCCATACCTCTATTGTAACGCTTTTGATTGCTGTTTGTTACGTTGTTGGGGGGTGTTTTGGGTGGCTGGTAGGGGGCCTGCTCCCAAGCGTGAGCAAGATCGGGCGCGCCGTAATAAGGATGCGCCCCCGCTGCGGTTGGTTGAACTTTTGGATTCTGGTTTGGTGCTGCAGCCCGAGCTTCCAGAGTTTCAGGTGCGTTCGGTAGAAGATGGGCATGTGGTGGTGCGGGATTTCGTGTGGCCTGACCGTACTCGTGATTGGTGGGCTATGTGGGCTGCTTCGCCGCTTTCGGATGATTTTACGGCTTCTGATTGGGATTTCTTGTTAGATACCGCGGTGCTTCATGCCCGGTTTTGGCAAGGAGATTTTAAGGTTGCTCCTGAGTTGCGGTTGCGGGTGGCGAAATTTGGTCAGACACCTGAAGATCGTTTGCGGTTGCGGATTGAGTTTTCTCCTCCTCCCGAGCCTGCTCCTGAGTTTTCGGGTCGCTTGCATGAGGGTGGTTCTCGCTCGCGGGGGCGTAGGGCTACTTTGCGGGAGGTGTCTTGATGCCTTGGCGGCCTTTGGATGAGTCGGATGAATTTCCCACTTTGGGGTATTTGGTTGCAGACTGGATGGAGGATTATTTGCTGCAGCCGGATACGGAAGAAGTTCGTCCTTTTATTCCTACTCAAGAACAGCTTGAGTTTTTGGTGCGTTTGTATCGCTTGGATCCGTCCTCGGGAAGACGTCTAGTTTCGCGGGCGGTGTTATCTCGTCCTCGTGGCTGGGGTAAGTCACCGTTTGTAGCGGCGATTGCGATTGCGGAGGCTCTTGCCCCGGTATTGTGTGATGGCTGGGATAGTAACGGGCAGCCGGTGGGGGTACCTTGGGTTAGCCGTAGAACTCCGTTAGTGCAGATTTGTGCTACTACGGATGATCAGACTGCTAATACTTGGGATGCGGTTTTGGAGATGCTTCGCGGCTCGCGGGCTCAAGAAGACTATGGTGTGGATCCTTTGGATTCGTTTGTGGCTCTTCGGCGGGGTCGGATTGAGACGAGGACTTCTTCTGGTACTTCGGTTAAGGGTGCGCGTTGTGTGTGTGCGGTGATGGATCAGACCGAGACTTGGCTCCCGGGTAATCGGGGGCCGTATTTGGCTCAGACGTTGCGTAATAATGCTTCGAAACTGGGTGGGATTACGCTGGAGACCCCTAATGCTTTTACGGTGGGGCAGCATTCGGTTGCGGAGTCCACGGCGCGTTTTGCTGAGCAGGTTAAATCGGGCAAGGTTAAGAAAGAGGCTCGGGCCTCTTTGCTTTATGATCATCGTCAGGCTCCTTTGGATACGGATTTGTCTTCTCGGGCATCGTTGATTAAGGGGTTGCGGATTGCTTATGGGGATTCTGCTGCTGATCCTGCGGGTTGTTTGATTCATGAGCCTGCCTGTACCTCGGGGTGGGTGGATTTAGAACGGATAGCGACTGATTTTTGGAATACGGATAATGATCCGGTTCAGATGTCAGCTGATTATTTGAATCAGATTTCGGCGGCTTCTGATGCGTATGTGTCGATGCCGGAGTTGCGCGGCATTGAAAAGCATGATGTGCGGATTTCTTCTCAGGAGCCGATTACTTTAGGTTTTGATGGTTCTGAGGGGCGCAAGATTGGGATAGCTGACTCTACGGTGTTGATTGGGTTTTCGGTTACTAAGCGGCATTTTTTCAAGATTGGGATTTGGTCGCAGCCTGACGGTCCTGCCGGTGAGGGCTGGCAGCCGCCCCGCCTTGAGATTGAGCAGACGGTTCGCAACACTTTTGAAAAGTTTAACGTGGTTGGGTTTTACGCGGACGCTTCAGCTGGTTGGGCTGGTGATGTGAAAGCGTGGGAGGCTCGCTGGGGAAAACGCTTAAAGGCTCGCATATCGGGTAATGAACCGATTAGGTATCCGCAGCGGAATGTGTCTGCTACCTGTGAGGCGTTTGCTTCGCTGTTGTCTGATATTCGCGGTGGTCGGGTTTCTTATGATGGTGATCCGCAGATGACTGCGCATTTCTTAAATGCTCGCCGGGAGGCGCGCAGGGCTGGTTACGTATTGGTCAAACCGGTAAATGACCAGGATTATTCAAAGATTGATGCTGTTTGGGGTGCCATGTTTGCTTATCGGGCAGGCTTGGACGCGGTCGGTAAAGGTGAGTCTATTCCGCGTACTCGTAGGCGTCCTCGCCGATTGTATTAGTAGGAGGGAGGGGTTATGGATCGTTCTGCCCAGCAGTGGCTTGAGTGGATTACCTCGCGTGCTGACAGTGAAAAGCCGCGTGTTAGCCGGTTGCGTGCGTATGCATCTTCTAAGCCTCCGATGCCAGATATGGGGCCACGCCTAAAGAAGTCTTGGCTGCGGTTCCAAGATCGGGCGCGCACAAACTTTGCTGGTCTTATCGTGGATTCTTTAGTGAACCGGATACAACCTAACGGGATTGTGATTGGGGGAGACCCTAACTCTGCTCTCTCTAGTCAAGCTGGCAGGATTTGGCGAGATAACCGCATGGACGTGGCAGTAGCTGACGCGGTACGCGATGCTTGCACCTTGGGAACCGGGTATCTGCTAGTTACCCGGGATGAAAACGGCAAAGCTGTAATAACTCGGGAACGCCCCGAACAATTCTTTGCGCTCCCAGACCCCGTACATCCCTGGCGAGCCCTAGCAGCGGTAAAAGTCTGGCGTGATTCCACCCAAGAAACCGATTATCTGCGCCTGTGGGCTGACGGGTCACTAATGGAGTATTCTCGTCCTTCTTTCACCCAGTTCGGTGCTGCTCGCGAATACGTGGAAACTTTTACCGGTAAATGGGTTTTCCAGGCGGTTTCGCCATGTGACGGTGTACCGGTAGTGCTGCTAGATAATAAGGATCGCGCTGGCGAATTCGAGTATCATCTTCCTTTACTTGACCGGATTCACTGGGGGATTTTGCAGCGCCTAGTGCTCACATCGCTGCAGACTTTCCGGCAGCGCGCGTTGCGCTCTTCCAACCCGGATGCTCCCGGGCTGGCTGAAACTGATGAGGACGGTAACGATATTGACTATGCCCGGATTTTCGAGCCCGGACCGGGGGCCTTATGGGAACTTCCTCCCGGTATCGAGATTTGGGAATCTCAAACCAGCGATATTCGCCCTCTCCTAGAGGCAGTAAAAGACGATATCCGTACCCTTTCGGCGGAAACCCACACCCCGGTATCCTCGATGCTCCCCGATTCAGCAAATCAGAGCGCTGCAGGTGCAGAAGCACCGATGCAAGCCCTGGTATTCAAAGCCCAAGACCGGATTAACCGGTTCAAGCCTGCCCTAGCGGTCTGCTTAGTAAAGGCTCTACAAATAGAGAACGCGCCTCTAGGTGAGCAAACCCTGGAAGTACTATTTGCGCCCCCCGCGATGGTAACCCTCGCGGAACGCTACGATGCTGCCAGTAAAGCTAAAGCCGCAGGCGAAGCCTTAGAAACCATTCAAAGGAACATTCTGGGATATTCCCCAGACCAAATCGCCCAGGACAAGAAACGCCGCGCAGAAGAAGCTATCGCTCTAGCTGCCGGGATAAGCGCCGCGAAACCACCCCCGGAAGATAAAACACCACCTGAAGAACCTGCCCAAACCTAGAAGACCTTGAGGGGAGGAACAAAGTGCCTGTTGAAATGGGCGACCTCTCCCACGCCTACCAAGAAGCCTGCCACCAAGTACGCTCACGCATCGAACGATTCGCTCGCGGATATTGGGCTCAGATGCCTAACTATCGTGACGAGGCTATTGCGGATATGGTCGCTGCGATTACCCCTCGCGTGCTGGCTGGCCAGGAAGCGGTAGCTGAGCTTACTGATGCCTATTTGGCAGCCTGTGCTGATCTTATGGGGCTTGCAGCCCCTACCGGGGAAGTGATGGCATCTGAGATAGCTGCCGGGCTGCGCGGTGTTGACCCGTATTTGGTGTATGAGCGTCCTGGTAAGGAAGTGTATCGCCGTCTTAGTGAGGGCAAAGACATTGATGCGGCCGCCAAAGCTGGCGGGCTGAGGCTGTTGAATCTGATTGGTACGGATATTCAACTTGCCCGTACCCGTCAGGGGCATCGCTCGATGTCCTCGTGGGGTGGTGACCAGTTTTATCGGCGAACCCTCACGGGGCGCGAGAATTGTGCTTTATGTACGATTGCTTCGACTCAGCATTACCGAGTCGATCATGTCATGCCAATACATCCGGGCTGTGATTGCGGGTTTGAACCACTCCCGCCAGGGGTGGGTATTGAACAGGTAATCGAGCCTAAACGCCTTGAGGCTGCACATAAAGCGGTAGCAGATGCCGGTTTCAAAGTAGATCGGGGCGGGCGGTTCCCGGATTATTCGAAGATTATTCTCGAAACCCGCCACGGCGAGGTTGGTCCGATCTTGTTGATGTCACAACGCAAAAACAGAGCCGCTAATTATGTCAGCTTTTTATGGAAGGAACGAAAGAAGCCGTGGAAACCATACGAGATTAAGAAAAAAGCAAAATCCGCTTTATCGATGCTAGATAATGCAAATCTGCTCCCATATGGAATTGAGTTACCTAAACTAGATGCCATGCCCAGGACTAATTTCGCTGGTGGCAGGGTAAGAGCAAGATTCTTACAAAAGAAGAACAGGATCGAGATTGACCACCACTTAGAGCATCTGGACTTGAGTATTATTCACGAATACTGCCATGCAATAGACTGGCATCTAGGAGGATGTAAAAAGTTTGCATCTGAAACCCCTGGGTCACTCCCAAATAAAATTTACCTAGCCCTGTGTCACACATACACCGGGGAAAACCTCAAGGACGGGTACCCAAGCATGGGGCGTGAAGTATTCGCTCGAGGATGCGCTCAGTATGTCGCTATGCTCAATCGTAATGATAAGATGCTGGCGCAGATAGAAAACATTCACAAAACGAATGGCATGCAGTGGTCTAAAAAAGAAATGCGCCACGTAGCCTACCTTTTTGAACAACTGGCGCTACAATTGAAGCATGATGGATTTGCGCGGTGACAAGCCCCTGGAGGAATGTAACCTCGAGGAAACATTGTCCCGCCCTCTTACCGCTGAAGAAAACGAAAAGTATTCTGATGAATTCATGGAGGAGCATTTTATACGAATAGCGTCTGGAACCGAATGGTTTTACTTTGAACCATACTTACGAGGTCGCTGGACACTTGAAGAAGTTCTAGAGAACTACTCTTATTGCGAATAAAACAATAGCTTCCAGCCCCAGGCATTTGTGCCTGGGGTTTGGTTTTACCCGGCGCCGTAACGGCTCCGGGATTTTTTATACCCATTTTCGGTGGGTAATCACTTTTTATTTTCCTGAAACAGGAGGAATCATGGATACAACTGCTCAAGAAACACCCGCTAAACCTACCACCGCTGACCAGCGTGATAATCACTCGCGGACGGATTCCGAAACGGAAAACGCTCAGGTGGATTTAGCTTCCCAGGTCGAGCATTGGAAGGCGATGTCTCGTAAGAATGAGGAGCGCGCTAAGGCTAACGCTGAAAAAGCAAAGCGGTTTGACGAACTGGAAGAACAGTCTAAAACAGAGTTGCAAAAAGCTCAGGAGGCTTACGCAGCTGAAAAAGCGCGTGCTAGCTCTTTAGAGCTGCAGGTTTTAGCTTCTCAAGTCGCTGCCCGTCACGGTATAGACCCGGTTCTTCTGCACGGTAAGGATGCGGAAGAACTTGAAGCGAACGCGCAGGCGCTGTTGGCTTGGCGGGACAAGCAAGTAGGTAACCAGCCTGCTCCTGCTTCTTCTTCGAAAGATGCCGGGGACCAGGGTGAGGATATCGGAGGACCTGAGCAGCTTACCCGTGAGGATCTTCAATCCATGACGCCTGCTGAAATCGTGAAGGCGCAAAAAGCAGGCAAACTCAAGCATTTAATGGGGCGTTAAACCCGCCCCTCTATTTATTAGGAGGTCGCTATGTCGATTAAGAATTTCATCCCAGAGGTTTGGGCTGCAAACATTCTGGAAAACTTTCACCACGAGGGCGTTTTAACTGCGATTGCTGACCGCGAATACGAAGGTGAAGCCAAAATCGGTAACACTGTTCATATCCCGGGCATTGTTGATGTGCAGGTAAAGGACTATAAGACCGGGGTGGTAAAAGATGCCCAGTCCCAGCCTATTCCGCGTACTACCGCGCCCGACCGGGTGCAAACTACTGGTATTGATCTAAAGATTGATCAGGAAAAGTCTTTTGACTTCCTAGTTGATGATGTTGACCGGGTACAGTCGCAGTACTCTTTTGATGCCTATACTCGCTCTGCAGCTACCGGGCTAGTAGAGGACGCGGAAGCGTTCTTGACTACTTTGATTTGTACCGAGGGAACCAAGGCTACCGGTTTGACCGATCCTACGGATGCTGCTTCGGCTCGTGGCGTGCTTTTGAAGCTGCGCGGGGCTCTCACTAAGGCTAAGACTCCACAGGCGTCTCGGTATGCGCTGATTAACGCTCCTTTTGAGGAGTTGCTCTTGTCGGGGGATTCTAAGCTGGTGCAGGCCGATAAGTCGGGTTCTACTGACGGGCTGCGGGAAGCCATTATTGGGCGCCTGATGGGCTTTGACGTGATCACTTCTCCTTTCCTGGATGATTCCGCGCCGATGGCAGTTGCTTTCCATCAACCCGCCTTAGCGTATGTTTCCCAGGTGAATGAGCAAGAAGCGTTACGCGACCAGGATTCTTTCGCTGACCGGGTGCGCGGGCTGCATGTGTATGGCGGGAAAATCGTGCGTCCTACAGCGGTACAGATTTATAAGAAAGGCGCATGATGAGCGTAAAAGTCAAAGGTCGTAATGGCTTGGTGATTGCGGTACCTGACCAGGTGGCCTCTGGCCTCATCGCTGAGGGACGCCTGGAAGAGGTACAAGAAGCCAAGTCTTCGCCCCGGCAGTCGAAACGCTCCCGGGGTAAATCTGAGGATTCTTCGAGCAAATAGGGGAGGGAAGCATGTCCTGGCCAGTTAAGCTTTCTGATATTGAGGCCGCTCTCGGAAGGGAGTTCGCTTCAGATGCGGAACGTTCTCGCGCTCAACATTTATTGGACAGCGCGGTGACGGTGTTTTCTCGTGAAGCTGGTATCCGTTTCGGTGCTGGCCAGGCATGCTGCTTTTTCTTGGTTCGAGATGGTTATGTTCGGATTCCACAGCCGGGGGTAACCAAGATTGATTCCGTTCTTGACCTAGCCGGTTCCCCGGTGCCTTACGGGTTCCATCGGGATTATTTGCAAGTGTTCCAGGTAGGAGCCGATTTGGAATGGGTGCAGGTTCGTTTCGAATACGATTTCACGCCCCCGGAAGTGGTATCTGTGCGCATTACGGAGCTCGCGGTTCGTTCTTTTTCGATTGATAAATACGCGCGGGCAGGGCTGACTCAGTTCTCTAAAACTGATGGTCCTTTTACTAGGTCTCGCTCTTATGCGAGCTGGGCTAGTGGTGGACAGACATTGCTTTCTCCGGAGGATCGGCGCCTGGCGCGTTCGCTTCGCGTATCCCGTCCAGTGTCTCCGATTTTGTTGGAGGCTCGCCGTGTTTGATGAAGCTGATGAAGATTTAGTACCGGTGTCACTCCTGCAAGATTATCCGGGGCAGCGTGACCAGTACGGTGACCGGGTCGAAAATGGCGAGTTTTCTTCTTCCCCGTTGCCTCCAGCGTTTTTTGCACCTGGTGCTATGTCATCTGAGCTTGCTCCGGGGGTAGATGCGATTGAGTGCGATGCCGTGCTGTATTGGCCAGATATCACGGATATATCGGTTAAGCCGATGGATCGTATCGAGGTCATGGACGGCATGTGGCAGGTTGTGGGAGAGCCTGCAGTCTGGCCTTTAGGTACCACTCTGGCGCTTAAGAAAGTGCGGGGTAAGCACTACTAGCAAGGAGGTTTCAGGTGGGGAACGTTAGGTTTTCTATGAAGAAATCTGCCGTTGATCAAATCCTTAAAGGGGAAGCTACCAGGGCTTTGCTCGCAGAATACTCCACTGGTATTCGCCGGCGTGCTGGTAGTGAGTTTGAGGATTCTACTCGCATGGGCAAAGACCGGGTACGCGGATATGTGGGTGCCTGGTCTGCGGCTGCTAAGCGTAAGCAGGCACGTGAGCATTCTTTGGAGCGAGCTGTTGGAGGCGGTAAATGATGGGAGAGTTTTCTTTTCCAGATATTAAGAAGCTCGTTATGGAGCATCTTGCGTCCTCTCTCAAGGATGCAGGACTTCCTGGGGTATCGGTTCCTATTTATTCCAATCGTCCCGATGATGGCGCCCAGGTTGGGAAATCTTGGGTGCGAGTGGTCGCTACTGGCGGGCAGGGAAGGTTCGGGCGGGTGCTGCAAGATTTTCAGGTCACTGTGGATTCTTATGCGGGGTCTACGGGGGCTGCTTCTGATCTGGCGCGGCAGGTTGATGAAGCAATGTACGAGATGGTAGGAGCCGCGTCTCCTATCTGTAGGGTCAGGGGTTTTACTCCTGGTGAGTTTCCTGACCCAGATATTCAGCAGGCCCGTTGGACCTGCACGTATCAGCTAACCGTAAAACTATCGCAGAAAGGATAAATATTATGGCTGTAGTTAATGCTGATTTTGCGCACATGTTTGGGTCTGATGATGATTGTCTGTACCTGGCTGAGCGCACTCCGGAGCTTGCTAAGAAGCTTGAGGAGCTTAAGAATCTTTCCGATCCGGTTCCTGAGGGAATGGTGGATGTCGGATGGATTGATGAGGACGGTATGTCGCTGTCTTTTGATGACTCTGTTGATGAGATTAAGGGGCATCAAGGTCACGGCGTGGTCAAGTCCTTCATGTCGGATTCGACCTCTAGTTTCGCCGGTGCGCTTCTTGAATCCAAGCTGTCTACGGTACTTCGTTACCTAGATGGTGAAATCGTAAAAGATGGCACTTCCGCTACTCAGGTGCGGATGAAGGCTAAATCCTCGCGCCAGGCTCGCGATATGTGCGGGGTGGTAGACCTATTTGATACCTCCGGGAATAAGGCACATTACCGTTTTGTGTTCCCGCATTTGTCTTTGGGAGAGCGTGAAGAGATCGCCTGGAAGACCGGGGAAATCGTTGCCTATAAGCACACGTTGAAGGTATTGGGCGATTATTACGTGATTTCTGATGATACTGCGTGGACTAAATCGGAGGAGGCTACAAAGTTTCTAGCCAACCCGACTCCTAGTGGTACTAGCTCTTAGAAGTATCTAGTCTGCCTCGCCCGTACTCCTTTCCGGGATTTTCCGAGTACGGGCGAGGCAGACTAGATACTTCTAAGAGCTAGTAC
>OENY01000181.1_pt1 | contig 20129 bp, 24 predicted proteins | sample 1539391 | NCBI WGS metagenome assembly OENY01 (sample SAMN03777356, study PRJEB22549) | human gut metagenome | biome: gut; feature: infant; material: feces | host: Homo sapiens | collected 2013-11-24 | reverse complement strand
GATAGCTAAGGTTATAACGAAGATAGTAGCCCACGGCTACAATAATCACATCCTGCTGAAATTGCTTTCCTTTAAAATGATTCATCGTTATTCCTCCTGCTATCTTTTTCTATTATTCTATCTTATTTGATAGTAGATTTAAAACTTTGCAACAGAACCAATTATCTTATCGTAGATATATATTATAAATTTAATAAGAAAGCGAGGTGAGAATCGTGAAAAAAACGATACTAAGTATTTTTTCAGTATTTACAATATTAATTGGGGGCTATTTTCTTTTGAATTTAGATTCTGTTAATTCAAACGCTCAAATAAAAGATCAAAGAGTAGCTGAACATAATAATAAAAAAATGAGTTTGACCAAAAATATCTATTCTATGTCAGATGAAGAATTGTATAAAGAATTTGGTGATTTATCCGGGGAACAGTTAGAAGAAAGTATTCCAGGAATTAGTGACTCAGATAAAATTGTTGTCTTGTCTGCTGGTGGGCAATTAATGGGAGATGGCAAATCCGAATTAGTTAGTTATAAACAAAATCACAGACAGTTTATTGATGTTAATACTGATTCCAACGCTATTTCGATTAAGGATCTAAAAGAGCTTTTAAATAGTAAAAGAAATGAATTAAAGCAGATAAAAGAAACTAATTCAGTGGAATTAGAGTAAAGGAAGATTCATTATGAAAAAGATTTTTGGTGTTTCTGTTGGGCTACTTATGATGTTAACATTTGGAAATGCAGTATATGCTGCTGAGAAAGAAGTTATTTCAGATCCAGAGCAGTACGCCTCACGATACTTTGCTGATTTTGAAGAAGAAGATAAAGTACTTGCATTGCCAGAAGGTGGTTTTTTAAAAGGGGAAGCTAAAATTGTATCTATGGATAATCCAGATATAATTCAAGGTTCATATAATTCAGAAACTGATCCTGCTTCAGTTTCAGTGACAGAAGCAAAAAAAATTGTTGCTGAAAAATTCAAAAATGATATTGAAACTACTCCAATTATGCCTCGAGGAGCATTTCCACCCGATGTTGGTACTAGCGGACACCTTCTTGTACTAGCAGGAGGAGGAAGCTATAAATCACAGCCATTTAGTGGTGCGGGATGGCGTTTTGGAGGTATGGGTGTAAAACCAGCTGATGGTACAGGCAACTTTTTACGTTGGAAATCCTACATTGACGATGGAAGAGTAGGAAATGTAAATCAAGCCAACGCAACTAAATCTGGTTCTATTCAAGGAATGGCATTGTATGCTCGTGAAGGATTCAAATACTTTGCACCAAACGGGCCTGGTTGGACAATGAATATAGGTATTTATTACACTTATAATCCTGTTGCAGGTACGTATTATGTTGTTCAAAATATTTAATAAAACAGCACAAAGAGATTTCTTTGTGCTGTTTTATTATTTTTAGTTGTTGACAAACACTAAAATATAAAATATAATCAACACATAAACGAACGTATGTTCGGCAAGAAAGCAGGGGATTTTTATGGATGAGATGGTTTTAAGTACTCAGAAATGGCTAAACAAGAAATACAGTAATGTTACAGGGTTTGATAAGGTTCCAGAAAATGGGCGAACAGGGTGGCCTACAATCTATGGACTTATTGAAGGACTACAAGTAGAACTTGGTATTACTAATCTAGTAGCTAATTTTGGACCTACCACTGAAAAAATGTACGATAATCAGGTTACTCCTAAATGGGGCAAAAATCTACCTAAAAATATTGTATTTCTTATTCAAGGTGCCTTTTGGTGTAAGGGGATTAATCCAGGTGGCTTCGATGGGGTATATACTCCATATTTAGATACTGCTGTAAAAGAGTTGCAGACTGATGCAGGGTTTAATGGAAGCGCTGTAACTGGAGTTTTGGATGCGAAATGGGCCAAAGCGTTATTTGATATGAGTGCTTTTGTTCTTGTTCCCGGCGGAGATAGTAAAATTAGAAAAATGCAGCAATGGTTAAATGTAAATTATTTAGAATACACGGGAATAATGCCTTGTGATGGTATTTATCAAAGAAATTCAAATCAAGCATTAATTTTTGCATTACAAGCTGAACTAGGATATTCTCCCAGTGAAGCAACAGGGTCTTATGGTAATGGGACAACTAGTAAAACTTATCCTGTGTCTGAAGGTAACTCGGGAAACTATGTAAGAATAATTCAATATGGATTATATGTTAATGGTTATTTTGAAGACGGTACATTCGATGGTATTTTCACTAAATATATGGGTTTAGAAGTACTGGCATTCCGAAAATTTATGGTATTGCCTGAATATACTGAAATAGCAGATGTTGTTGTAATAAAAGGACTTTTGTCTAGCGCTGGAGATATTAGAAGATCTGCAGATGGCGCAGATACTTCTACGCAATTAACTAGATCTCAAATCCAAACATTGGTTGATAATGATATAAAAATAGTTGGTAGATATCTTACTGGTACTGTTGGAATTGGAAAAGATGAACGAAATAAGTATCTAACTACAGAGGAATTGAATAATATTTTTTCTAAAAATTTATCTGTGTTTCCTATCTATCAAGATGGAGGTGCAGCATTAGCTTATTTTACTTATGATCGTGGCTTATCAGATGGTAAGAAGGCTATAGATGCAGCAAAAAATCTAAATATACCATTAACAACAGTTATTTATTTTGCTGTTGATCTAGACATGTTAGGGGAAGAAATTCTTGCATATGCTGGAGAATATTTTAAGGGGGTATCTGCTGTAATGTCATATAGCGGGTATCAAACGGGTGTTTACGGAACAAGAAATGTTTGTTCTCAAATAATCAATAACGGGTATGCTTCGTTTGCATTTGTTTCAGATATGTCGACTGGTTATAGTGGGAATTTAGGTTTTCCTATGCCTAGACAATGGTCTTTTGATCAATTTGTTGAATTTACCATAGGAAGTGGCAACGGAGCTGTTGGTATCGATTTAATCGCTACATCGGGTAGAGATAGCGGATTTAATGAGTTATCAAATGATACTAATAATGATAATTACATTGCCAAATACAATCAGAAGGTTATAAATCAGATGGTACGTGCGTATCAATATCTATCACAAGCTGGTCTTGATAATCCTTGGAACCCTCATTTGACATTTTATAGATATGTAAATTATTCTGGTTTGTCATGGGACATCATTTCTTCTCCTGTAACAGAGCATGATAGAAAAATTTATGATGAATATAGGAATAAATTAACTAATAGCGAGGGCCTGTATAATTATTTTATAGATCCTAATACTGGTTCAATAATAGGTTTGCCTCACTTAATTGTGACGTTACAATCACAGATGTTTCTAGCCGACACAATCAATGATAGTGTTTCTGACTTTGCAGGTTGGTTAGGAGATTTAATGACTTGCTGGGGTGAAGTTAAGAAATTAGGAATACAAATGGAGCAAGGTGTATTTGCATTAGTAGGTACGGCTGCAGGTGGAACATTTAGTCTAGAAGATTTATACCAAGATGTTGACGCGGTAAATGTTTATACCTTAGCAAAAAGAAATTCTGATTCAACAGCTTTATCGGCTTTAAAAACGTACTATTGTGATAAGGGTGCTATTGATAGATTTAATCAATTTGTTAAGAACAGATTTGGTTCTTCAGATAAAATCGCTTCAGTAACAAATAGTTTATTAGAAAATGACGAAACAGTTGATATCTTAGGTGTAGGGATAATTTCATTTTTCATTGATAAAATAGTTAATAATTCACTTGGGACAGATTTTACTTATCTTGATTTTATTGGAGATGAGGGGAAAGTTGCAAATGGATTTTCTGAAAAAATTATTCAATTTCAAGAAAATAGAAGTAAACTTAATTAAGAATCGTTTACTATTTAAACAGTGTCCTTTTCCTTTTTAAATATATACGATAAAATAAGTATATGAATTGTAAAAGGACATGATGATTATGGAAGAAATAGAATGGAATAATCTGACTCAAAATAATAAAAATAATTCTGGATGTGGAATTATCTTTATGTTTGTTATAGTTTTGGGAATAGTAGTACTTTTAATAACTGTCAAGATAGTAGATTACTTTGCGAATACTCCTGAAGAACAAATACAGAGAAAACTTCCTGAGTTTGAAAGAGTACCACCTTATGATCCAAGAGATAATTCATTTCAAGTAAAAAAATTAAAAGAGTCTCCAAATGAAATGTGGTTTGAAGTTACAGTTGAATCAAGCGACTTCAAAGAAAAAAAGAAAGAATACAATTATATTGTAAAGGCAAAAGTATCAAAAAGATTTATTTTTAACCCTAAATTAGAAATATATAGTGTTGTAATAGAATAATAGTGTTAAAAAAATTGTAAAAGTTAAAGAAGTCAAATTCTGATGTGAAAAATAAAATATACCATGGAAGACATAAAAGAAAAACTGGATAACTAGTTTATTTAATGGCAGACCGTTAAGGCCTGCCATTTTTATGTATTTTAGCGGAATAAATATAATCATGCGGGAGTGTAAACTTACTGTTTCAAAAAGTATACTTTTTGACATGCCTTGATTTTCTTTGTTTATGTATGGCATAATAACCACATAATACAATTTGAAACGTTTCTGATTTAATCTGATTGTTTTGAAACAATTTTAGTGAAAAAAGGGTAGATAAAAACGATGAGAAAATTTTTTTATATCCGGGTCAGTAGTTATGATCAATCGATCGAACGACAACTGATTTCCGCGAAGGAATTAGGAATCCCTGAAGAATATATATTTGTAGAAAAAGCCAGCGGCAAAGATTTTAAACGCCCTGAATATCAATTAATGAAACGGATGTTTCGAAAAGGAGATTTACTCTATCTACAATCATTAGATAGACTAGGCAGAAATAAACAAATGATTTTAGAAGAATGGCGAGAATTAACTAAGGAAAAGCAGATTGATATTTCTGTGTTAGACATGCCTCTGTTAGATACTGCTAGTTACAAGCAACTAGATGGGTTAGAGACGCTTATCTCTGACTTAATTCTGCAATTACTCAGCTATATGGCCGAAGACGAGCGGAAACGAATTAATAGCCGGCAAAGAGAAGGCGTAGAAGCTGCGAAACAAAAGGGTGTAAAATTCGGCAGAAAGAAAATTGCTTTACCTCCTGAATTTCCTGCGATCTATTCTGACTGGAAAGCAGGAAAGATAACTGCAGTCTATGCTATGGATCAATTGGGCATGAAACGAAATACCTTTTATCGACGGGTGAAAGAATATGAACATACCTTGCACCACTTTTCTTGATAGATATAACAGCTATTAGACGGGAAGGGAGAGTTTGAAAATGGACTTAACGAATCAAAGGGTCGTTTTTACTGGAACGCTGCAGCAAATGACACGAACCCAAGCCATCGGTTTGGTTCACTCTTTAAACGGCCATTGTCAATCAAGTGTTACTTCAAAAACAAATTTCCTGGTTTGTGGTCAGTATTCTAAGTCGTTGTTTGATGATTCTCTCTATACAAAAAAGGAACAAACCGCGCGGGACTTGATTGCGTTAGGTCATGAGATTACCATTTTATCAGAAGTCGAATTTTATGCGTTAATTAGTCAACAGTTGAAAGAATGGCAACGGTATTTATAATCGTTAGTAAAATTTACAAGGAGGAAAATTTTTATGAAGCGAAAATCTTATGATCGTTGGGGCATTGAAATAACTAGTTTTAATCGAAATATTGCTTTTCACGTGGAGTGTGACTGTGGGGAATTAGCAAAAAGTGTTTATCAAAAAAATTACTTTTACTGTCCTAAATGCCATCGCCGATACGGGGTACATGGAACATAGAAACGAAATAGTGCGGTAGAAAAGCGAATGAATGTAGTATATTTCTACAAATCATTCGCTTTCTTTATTTTATAAATAGTTGGTCGAGAGATCCCGTTTTCTTTTGCAATCTCTGCAACTGGAATGCCTTGCTTTAACATGTCCACCACGGTTTTAAAAACTAAGCGTTTTTGCGGATCTGTTGAGTTAATAGAATACTCGATTGGTCGTCCCTTATATCGGCCGGCTTTTTGAGCCAATAATACTCCTTGCCGCTGACGTTCACGAATTTTCTCACGCTCGTTTTGTGCAATATAACTTAGCAGTGATAAAAACATATCGAACATAGCGGTATCCAGGAGTTCATTTCCAGTATTAAAATCTAAAAACTGTGCATCTAATATTTTTAACGCTACTTTTTTCTGTTTCATAAAAGCAACTGTATTTTTTATATCTTCATAATCTCTTCCTAAACGATCTAGTGATGTAACGATGACGCAATCACCTTCACGGATATAATTTAGTAATTTTTGAAACTCAGGACGCTCAGTATCTTTACCACTGGCTTTTTCTTGGAATAATTTATCAATGTTAAGTCCTTCCATCATTGCCAATTGTCGATCCAAATTTTGATCTTGTGAAGATACTCGAATATAGCCAATTTTTCCCATAAAAAACTCCTTTTTAAAAGTGATATAATTTACATGTAAAATTTACTTGTAGTTTTACTGCTATCATAGCATTTTTAAAAATAAATTTTATGTAGACTTAAAATTTACTTCATGGAGGGTTTAAATGGATGAAATCAAAAGTAACAAAAAAGCATTTGGCATTTATTTAGGAGAACCTAGTACAGAACAATTAAACCAATTTTTTTATTTGCATGAAAAAGATTTAGAATTGATGGAGACTATACGACGACCAGCTACTAGATTAGGTTTTGCACTACAGTTAGTCTCACTACGTTTTTTAGGAACTTTTATATTAGATCTTACCAATATTCCCCAAAATGTATTGAGTTATGTAGCAACTCAACTAAATATTGATCCTGGAGAAATTATCTACTATAGCAGGAGACAGACCAGGTATCAGCACACAAAATTGATAAAATCACATTATGGATATCAAGATTTCAACCAACCGGAAATAGAAACATACCTAGCTAACTGGCTTTTAAATAGAGCGCTGTATACAACAGAATCTTCAGATATGTTGTTTGATATGCTTCTAAAAAAATGTCTGGATGAAAAGATTGTTTTACCTGGAATTACTACTTTTTCTCGTTTTGTTGCTAGTGCAATTGAAAAAGCTGAAGAGCATTTATACCGACAATTGTCTTTGGTTCCAACTGAAGATGAGAGAAAGCGGCTTCTCAATCATTTAGAATTAATTGGAACTCCAGTTTATGGGGCAATAATCAAAATGGACATTTTGAGAACCCCGTTAGCTGACGATAGTCATAAAGAAATAGCCAGAGGTTTTGACCGACTAAAGCAATTTCAAGCTTTCTCTACTGAAAAATGGAAGATGGAATCTATTCCTGAAGGGAAAATAAAAGTTCTTGCAAATTATGCATTTAAAGCTAAAGCTCAATTAATTCAACGAATGAGTGAACAGAAAAAACTGGCGTTGTTAGTGGCATTTATTTTCATATACAAACGTAAGGCTATGGATGAACAAATTTTAGCACTATCTAATTTTTTTGAAACTGTTTTTAGACGCGCCAAAAATAAGGAATCTAAAGAACGTCTTCGTACCATAAAAGATCTAGATCGAGCCGCATCGACACTTTCAGATATTGTAGATTTAGTAATGTCCAGTCATTCTGATACTAATGAACTATCCCTTCGCGATCGTATCTTAGAAAAATATTCTGAGGAAAATGTTACCGAAGCTGTATCGCAAGTTCGGCTATTGGTTAAAAATGATCGTGAACCAATAGCCATTTCTGAACTTCTGAACACTTATCGAAAGTTCAGAAAATTTATTCCGGATATTTTAACTACACTAACATTTGACAGCAATGACTACGGTAACAACTGTAAGGAACTCTGGACCTTCATTAATAATAGATTTCCTAAGCCGATTACTTACAAAATGTTTGGAGCTATTAAACATACTCTTCCAAAGAAATGGATTTATTACATTCATGAATACCCTGAACAAACTAATAAATGTGTATTGATTGCAGCTGTCGAATTGTTAATTCAATCTTTAAAACGCCATGATATTTATATTCCTCAGAGTGTCTTATATAACAATCCTATGGATTGCTTGATTGATGAGAAAACTTGGGTTCAACAAAAATACGTTTTATTAGAACAACTAGATCTTCCTTCTTCAGCAAATGAAATGTCTTTATGGTTAAAGAACGATTTGGAACTGTCTTATAAAGAAGCGCTAAATCGTTGGCCTACTTCTAAAATGGCCAGAATAGAAAATGCAGATCGCCTGGTTGTCTCTAGACTTAAAAAGACATATGAAAAAAAGGAAGATAAGTCTTTTAGACGTCGCATTCAGCAGTTACTTCCTAAAATTGATTTGTCAGATTTGTTATTGGAAGTAAACCAACAGTTAAATCTTACTCAATCATTTAACCACTTAAGTGACAAGGACACCAAAATGAAAGACTTGGATATTAGTTTATTAGCAGTTCTTTTATCAGAGTCCTGCAATATTGGTTTTTCCCCGGTTTCAAAAGAAGGATTTGATTCTTTAAAGTATGATCGTCTTGTCTATGTCAATCATCATTATATTCGAGTGGATACACTTTCAGGAGCTAATCAAAAAATAATACATGCACACAGGAAACTTGCCACCTCTAAGATATGGGGTGATGGGCATATGGCTTCAGCTGACGGTATTCGTTATATCACACCACAACGTTCCCTATATTCTAGAAGTAATCCAAAATATTTTGGCCGTGGTCGTGGGATCACATTCTACAATTTTGTCTCTGATCAATATATAGGGTTCCACGGAATGGTCGTTTCAGGGACACTGCGAGATTCGCTTTACCTTCTAGAAGGATTCCTCAATCAACCCAGCGAATTAACTCCTAATCAGATCATGACTGATACAGCTGGTTATAGCGATATGATTTTTGGTCTCTTTGGCTTATTAGGGTTTCAATTTAGTCCAAGAATTGCCAATGATAAAGGAACCAAACTTTGGCGAATCGACGCTAACGCTCACTACGGGGAACTTGATACGTTGTCTCAAAATTCAATTAATATGGAACTGATTTATACCCATTGGGAGGACATTCTTAGGGTTGCAGGTTCGTTGAAATCTGGAAAAGTGAATGCAACAGAATTAACGAAATCTCTTCAACGGAATGGGCAACCCACGCCTTTAGGAAAAGCAATAACTGAGTATGGAAAAGTTTATAAGACGAAACATCAGCTTCGTTATATTTCTGACGAAATATATGCACGGCAAATTTTAGAACAATTGAATAAGGGGGAAGCTCGGCATGCCTTATGCCGTAATATTTTTTATGGACGAAAAGGAAAACTCTACCAGACTTATTATGATGGGATGGAAGAGCAGCTCAATGCATTAGGATTAGTTACTAATGCCATCATATATTGGAACTCACTGTATTTAGAAAAAGTATTTGAACAAATGAAAGCTGAAGGATTCGACTGTTCCGAAGAAATGATACGCAGGCAATCTCCACTAATTAGTGATCACATCAATTTTGTTGGTAAGTATACGTTTAGATACGAAGCTGAATTATCCAACGGTAAGTTACGTCCATTGAATGTAGAAGAATTCTAGCAATGTTCGGGTTTTGCATGCTACCGCACTATTTCGTATGACTGTTCCAGCGAATCACTTCGAATAGAAAAAGAGAAAAACACGAGAACAGCGTTAAATCAACGTTTCTTGTGTTTTTACTTTTGTGCTACCGCACTATTTCGTTTCTATGTTCCATGTACCCCGTAATCAAGAAAACTTTATTAATAATATCAAGAAATTTATCGTTCATTTATTGGAAAATGTACCTACCGATATAGAAAAATTAAATTTTTCTGATTATCAGGAACAGAAAGAAAAAGAAGCAGAAAAAAATATTGTTGGCAAATGCCCGAAATGCGGAAACAATATTATACTGAAAAAATCGTTTTATGGTTGTTCAAATTATCCTGAATGTAAGTTTACTTTAGCTGAACATTTTAGAAAGAAAAAACTAACCAAAACGAATGTAAAAGAATTACTGGAGGGAAAAGAAACCCTGGTAAAAGGAATCAAAAACAAAGAGAAAAAGCTCTACAATGCCGTTGTAAAAATTGGGGAAAAGGGATATATTGATTTTATATCTTTCTCAAAATAAACATAAAAGCCCTTTAAACAGGGCTTTTATATATTAATCACTTATCACAAATCACAAATCACTTATCACAAATCACTTGTGATTTGTGATTGTTGATGATAAAATAAGAATAAGAAGAAATAGAAAGAAGTGAGTGATTGTGGGAAATTTAGGCGCACAAAAAGAAAAACGAAATGATACACCAATCAGTGCAAAAAAAGATATAATGGGAGATAAGACGGTTCGTGTTCGTGCTGACTTGCACCATATCATAAAAATCGAAACAGCAAAGAATGGCGGAAACGTAAAAGAAGTTATGGAAATAAGACTTAGAAGCAAACTTAAGAGTGTGTTGATAGTGCAGTATCTTAAAATTTTGTGTATAATAGGAATTGAAGTTAAATTAGATGCTAAAAATTTGTAATTAAGAAGGAGGGATTCGTCATGTTGGTATTCCAAATGCGTAATGTAGATAAAACATCTACTGTTTTGAAACAGACTAAAAACAGTGATTACGCAGATAAATAAATACGTTAGATTAATTCCTACCAGTGACTAATCTTATGACTTTTTAAACAGATAACTAAAATTACAAACAAATCGTTTAACTTCTGTATTTATTTACAGATGTAATCACTTCAGGAGTGATTACATGAACAAAAATATAAAATATTCTCAAAACTTTTTAACGAGTGAAAAAGTACTCAACCAAATAATAAAACAATTGAATTTAAAAGAAACCGATACCGTTTACGAAATTGGAACAGGTAAAGGGCATTTAACGACGAAACTGGCTAAAATAAGTAAACAGGTAACGTCTATTGAATTAGACAGTCATCTATTCAACTTATCGTCAGAAAAATTAAAACTGAACATTCGTGTCACTTTAATTCACCAAGATATTCTACAGTTTCAATTCCCTAACAAACAGAGGTATAAAATTGTTGGGAGTATTCCTTACCATTTAAGCACACAAATTATTAAAAAAGTGGTTTTTGAAAGCCATGCGTCTGACATCTATCTGATTGTTGAAGAAGGATTCTACAAGCGTACCTTGGATATTCACCGAACACTAGGGTTGCTCTTGCACACTCAAGTCTCGATTCAGCAATTGCTTAAGCTGCCAGCGGAATGCTTTCATCCTAAACCAAAAGTAAACAGTGTCTTAATAAAACTTACCCGCCATACCACAGATGTTCCAGATAAATATTGGAAGCTATATACGTACTTTGTTTCAAAATGGGTCAATCGAGAATATCGTCAACTGTTTACTAAAAATCAGTTTCATCAAGCAATGAAACACGCCAAAGTAAACAATTTAAGTACCGTTACTTATGAGCAAGTATTGTCTATTTTTAATAGTTATCTATTATTTAACGGGAGGAAATAATTCTATGAGTCGCTTTTTTAAATTTGGAAAGTTACACGTTACTAAAGGGAATGGAGATAAATTATTAGATATACTACTGACAGCTTCCAAGAAGCTAAAGAGGTCCCTAGCGCCTACGGGGAATTTGTATCGATAAGGGGTACAAATTCCCACTAAGCGCTCGGGACCCCTTGTAGGAAAATGTCCTAAGTGTGGCAACAATATTGTATTAAAAAAATCGTTTTATGGTTGTTCAAATTATCCTGAATGTAAGTTTACTTTAGCTGAACATTTTAGAAAGAAAAAACTAACCAAAACGAATGTAAAAGAATTACTGGAGGGAAAAGAAACCCTGGTAAAAGGAATCAAAAACAAAGAGAAAAAGCCCTACAATGCCGTTGTAAAAATTGGGGAAAAGGGATATATTGATTTTATCTCTTTTTCAAAATAAACATGGGGCTGACCCAAAAGTAGCTCCTATATGAAAAATAGAGGTCTTTCCATTTAGATAGTAGTGGAAAGACCTCTATTTATCTTTTGAAAGTGAATACAAAAATAAAGCACACTCTGCTATAATATAGGTGATTAATCCATTTGAGAGAGGTGCTTTATCATGTATCAAAATTATACCATAAACCAACTTTGTTTGCCTATAGATCTTGAAATTAAATTAGAAGAAAATGATTTTGCTCATGCCATTGTGCAGTTTGTTGACTCTATTCCCGATGAAGTCTTTCTTCCTTATTATCAATCTATGGGTAGACCCCAATATCATCCTCGTATGCTACTTTCCATTATTCTTTGTGCCTATATTCAAGGGGTTTATTCGGGCCGCCAAATACAAAATATGCTGATAGATAGTATTCGGATGCGCTACTTATCTCAAGAGCAATTCCCTAACTTTCGTACTATTAATCGTTTTCGCGTTCATCCGATTATGAACGATATTCTAGATCATTCATTTGTTCAATTTCGTGAGCTACTGGTTCAAAGTGGCTTAATCAGTGGCAGTGCTCTATACATTGATGGTACAAAAATTGAAGCGGATGCGAATAAATACTCTTTCGTTTGGAAAAAAAGTATTTTAAAGTATAAGGATAGCCTTGATCAAAAAGCCCTTGAAAACTACCAACAAATGGTGGAAACAAAAATCTTACCTGAGTTAATAGATGATTTAAAGGATGAACTTTCTATAGAAGAGATTGAAAGGATTCGTCAATCTTTGGAAGAAAAGGAAAATCAATTAATTGAAGCGATTGACCAAACCGAAACAGTAGAAGGGGGCTGACCCATTATTAATAAGGAGTGGACAACATGATTGATGTAAATGAGCTATTGGAAGAAGCTATTAGAGAAACTGAAAATCTAAATGATGGCGAAGTTTTTCTTGTTAAAGATTTATTCAAGGGATATGTGGGGAATAGGATACCCAGAAAGGATCGACTTCTGCTTGGAACGTTATTTTTAAACCATGTTAGCAAAATGAATGGTAATTTAAAGGCTATTGAAAAGACTTCATCTAATCAGCAGAGGTATAAAAAGACAATTGATAAGTTTTAACTATCTTTTGTGAAATTAAAAAAATTATAAATATGTTGAGTAGAAGCAAAAGATTTGGCTTGGAATTTTTACAGCAGTGAATCGATAAAAGGAGCATGCTTGATGGTAGATAATATTATTAAATCAGTAGCAGAGAAATTATCCTCTCTGTCTTATATAGAAGGTATTGTTTTAGGTGGTTCACGTGCAAGGGGCACCCATACAGAGGATTCGGATATAGATATCGGCATCTATTACAATTCAGAATCATTTGACATAAATACTATTAATCAATTCGCTACAAAGCTGGATGATGAGCATAGAAATAACCTTGTTGTACCTCCCGGAGCATGGGGTGATTGGATTAATGGCGGCGGATGGTTAGTCATAAACGGGTATCATGTGGATTTAATTTTACGTGATATTAAACGTGTGGAACAAATAATGAAAGATACAGAGCACGGAATTGTTACTGCCAATTATCAGACTGGGCATCCCCATGGTTATATTAGTGCAATGTATCGAGGAGAATTAGCGATTAGCAAAATACTATATGCTAAGAATGAAAGCTTATGCGAATTAAAAAAACAGGCAGAAACTTATCCCAATGCTTTGCAGAAAAGTTTAGTTAACTTTTTTATGTTTGAAGCAGGGTTCTCTTTAATGTTTGTAAAAGCAAATTCGGGAACAGACGATAAATATTATATTGCGGGTCATGTTTTTCGTATAGTTTCATGTTTAAATCAAGTGTTATTTGCATGTAATAATGCTTATTGTATCAACGAAAAGAAAGCTATAAAACTGCTTGAAACTTTTGAACATAAACCTGAAAAATATACCGAGAAGGTAAATCATATTTTTGAAGTACTCGGTATCTCACTTTTTGAATGCTACGACATGACCGAGAAGCTTTATAATGAAGTGAATGAAATTGTATCGGAGATAAATAACTTTTTAAACGAGGAGAGTTCAGATGAAAGAAAACAAATATGATGATAATATATTTTTTCAAAAATACAGTCAAATGAGTCGCTCGCAGAAAGGACTGGCTGGTGCGGGAGAATGGGAGACTTTGAAAAAGATGCTACCTGATTTTAAGGGTAAGCGTGTGCTTGATTTAGGATGCGGCTATGGATGGCACTGTATATATGCGATGGAAAACGGTGCTTCCTCTGTAGTAGGTGTTGATATTTCTCATAAAATGCTCGAAGTAGCAAAAGGAAAAACCCATTTTCCACAGATTGAATATGAATGCTGTGCCATAGAAGATGTGGATTTCCCAGAGGAGAGCTTTGATGTAATACTAAGTTCGCTTGCGTTTCATTATGTAGCAGACTATGAGAATTTAATAAAAAAGATATATAGGATGCTGAAGGCTGGTGGCAATTTAGTTTTTACAGTTGAACATCCTGTTTTTACTGCTCATGGAACACAAGACTGGTATTATAACGAAAAAGGAGAAATACTGCATTTCCCGGTGGACAATTATTATTATGAGGGCAAACGGACAGCTATGTTTTTGGAAGAAAAGGTTACAAAATATCATAGAACACTGACCACATATCTAAATACACTGCTTTCAAATAGTTTTATAATAAATCAGATTGTGGAGCCACAGCCGCCAGAGAACATGATGGATATTCCGGGGATGGCGGATGAAATGCGACGCCCAATGATGCTGATTGTATCGGCAAAAAAGAAGATGTAATAATATAGAAAAAATAAACGAGGAGTATGTAAATGAGATCAGAAAAAGAAATGATGGATTTAGTACTTTCTTTAGCAGAACAGGATGAACGTATTCGAATTGTGACCCTTGAGGGGTCACGCGCAAATATTAATATACCTAAAGATGAATTTCAGGATTATGATATTACATATTTTGTAAGTGATATAGAACCGTTTATATCTAATGATGACTGGCTTAATCAATTTGGGAATATAATAATGATGCAAAAGCCGGAGGATATGGAATTATTCCCACCTGAAGAAAAGGGATTTTCCTATCTTATGCTATTTGATGATTACAATAAAATTGATCTTACCTTATTGCCCTTGGAAGAGTTAGATAATTACCTAAAGGGCGATAAATTAATAAAGGTTCTAATTGATAAAGATTGTAGAATTAAAAGGGACATAGTTCCGACTGATATAGATTATCATGTAAGAAAGCCAAGCGCAAGGGAGTATGATGATTGCTGCAATGAATTTTGGAATGTAACACCTTATGTTATTAAAGGATTGTGCCGTAAGGAAATTTTATTTGCTATTGATCATTTTAATCAGATTGTTCGCCATGAGCTGCTGAGAATGATATCATGGAAGGTCGGCATCGAAACAGGCTTTAAATTAAGTGTAGGCAAGAACTATAAGTTTATTGAAAGGTATATATCCGAGGATTTGTGGGAGAAACTTTTGTCCACCTACCGGATGGATTCCTATGAAAACATATGGGAAGCATTATTTCTATGCCATCAATTGTTCAGGGCGGTATCCGGTGAGGTGGCGGAAAGGCTTCATTATGCCTATCCGGAGTATGATAGGAATATAACAAAATATACCAGGGACATGTATAAAAAATACACTGGTAAAACCGGCTGCCTGGATAGCACATATGCCGCTGATATAGAAGAGAGGCGGGAACAGTGATTACAGAAATGAAAGCAGGGCACCTGAAAGATATCGATAAACCCAGCGAACCATTTGAGGTGATAGGTAAGATTATACCGAGGTATGAAAACGAGAATTGGACCTTTACAGAATTACTCTATGAAGCGCCATATTTAAAAAGCTACCAAGACGAAGAGGATGAAGAGGATGAGGAGGCAGATTGCCTTGAATATATTGACAATACTGATAAGATAATATATCTTTACTACCAAGACGATAAATGCGTCGGAAAAGTTAAACTGCGAAAAAATTGGAACCGGTACGCTTATATAGAAGATATCGCCGTATGTAAGGATTTCAGGGGGCAAGGCATAGGCAGCGCGCTTATCAATATATCTATAGAATGGGCAAAGCATAAAAACTTGCATGGACTAATGCTTGAAACCCAGGACAATAACCTTATAGCTTGTAAATTCTATCATAATTGTGGTTTCAAAATCGGCTCCGTCGATACTATGTTATACGCCAACTTTGAAAACAACTTTGAAAAAGCTGTTTTCTGGTATTTAAGGTTTTAGAATGCAAGGAACAGTGAATTGGAGTTCGTCTTGTTATAATTAGCTTCTTGGGGTATCTTTAAATACTGTAGAAAAGAGGAAGGAAATAATAAATGGCTAAAATGAGAATATCACCGGAATTGAAAAAACTGATCGAAAAATACCGCTGCGTAAAAGATACGGAAGGAATGTCTCCTGCTAAGGTATATAAGCTGGTGGGAGAAAATGAAAACCTATATTTAAAAATGACGGACAGCCGGTATAAAGGGACCACCTATGATGTGGAACGGGAAAAGGACATGATGCTATGGCTGGAAGGAAAGCTGCCTGTTCCAAAGGTCCTGCACTTTGAACGGCATGATGGCTGGAGCAATCTGCTCATGAGTGAGGCCGATGGCGTCCTTTGCTCGGAAGAGTATGAAGATGAACAAAGCCCTGAAAAGATTATCGAGCTGTATGCGGAGTGCATCAGGCTCTTTCACTCCATCGACATATCGGATTGTCCCTATACGAATAGCTTAGACAGCCGCTTAGCCGAATTGGATTACTTACTGAATAACGATCTGGCCGATGTGGATTGCGAAAACTGGGAAGAAGACACTCCATTTAAAGATCCGCGCGAGCTGTATGATTTTTTAAAGACGGAAAAGCCCGAAGAGGAACTTGTCTTTTCCCACGGCGACCTGGGAGACAGCAACATCTTTGTGAAAGATGGCAAAGTAAGTGGCTTTATTGATCTTGGGAGAAGCGGCAGGGCGGACAAGTGGTATGACATTGCCTTCTGCGTCCGGTCGATCAGGGAGGATATCGGGGAAGAACAGTATGTCGAGCTATTTTTTGACTTACTGGGGATCAAGCCTGATTGGGAGAAAATAAAATATTATATTTTACTGGATGAATTGTTTTAGTACCTAGATTTAGATGTCTAAAAAGCTTTAACTACAAGCTTTTTAGACATCTAATCTTTTCTGAAGTACATCCGCAACTGTCCATACTCTGATGTTTTATATCTTTTCTAAAAGTTCGCTAGATAGAGTTCTATATTAGAGATGTAAAGAGTTTTGGTGAAGAGGTTTGTGAGTATGGCTTTTATAACCAGGGTGCAATGAGAAGCACTAACAGCAGCTAGCTTAAGAACGCATAGGATATACTTTTTATGGAAGTCACAGAGGAGGAATAAAATTTGAACAGGATTAACAGAGTAACCTCTATTCTTATTCAGCTGCAATCAAAAAAAATAATTCCTGCCAAAGAAATTGCACAGCGATTTAATATAAGCTTAAGGACAGTTTACAGAGATATCCGGACACTTGAAGAAGCCGGAATACCAATTGGATCTGAGGCCGGAAAAGGATATTTTCTTGTAGAGGGCTTCCTACTTCCGCCGGTAATGTTTACAGCGGCGGAAGTGGGTGCATTGATTACAGCAGGGAAATTTTTAAATTGCCATGGAGATGAATCATTTATAAAGGATTTTGATTCAGCTATGTATAAAATCAAATCTATTTTGAAGCATGGTGAAAAAAACTATGCACAGGAGTTGGAGAACAGTATTAACGTGTACAGCACATCTGGACAGAAAAATACATTGGCGGATAACGTTATTGCAGCAATTCAGACTGCAATCTGCAATAAAAGGGTAATATCAATTCAATATCCTGCATCAGGAGGGCAAGAACCGGAAAGCAGAATGATAGAGCCTATATCACTGGGGTTTTATGAACAGAACTGGTACTTAATCGGTTTTGCAGGCTAAGAAATGAATATAGGAATTTTCGTGTGGATCGGATTAAAAGCATTTGCATAGAAGAAGAGCTCTGTCAAAGCCATGATGGCTCTTTGGAACAAATATTAAAACAAATGCTTTCATATAAAAAACTATATGCCCTACAATGCCGTTGTAAAAATTGGGGAAAAGGGATATATTGATTTTATATCTTTCTCAAAATAAATATAAAAGCCCTTTAAAGAGGGCTTTTATATATTAATCACAAATCACTTATCACAAATCACAAGTGATTAATCACAAATCACTTGTGATTTGTGATTCTTAATGATACAATATTACTATACAAAAAAAGAATGGGGCGTAGTTATGGAGAAGGAAAAACTAAAAATACTTGAAGAATTAAGACGTATTTTAAACAATAAAAATGAAGCAATTATTATCTTGAATAATTACTTTAAAGGTGGTGTTGGAAAGTCCAAATTATCGACTATGTTTGCTTACTTGACAGACAAATTGAATTTAAAAGTTTTAATGATCGATAAGGACTTACAGGCAACATTGACAAAAGACTTAGCAAAAACTTTTGAGGTAGAATTGCCACGTGTCAATTTTTATGAAGGCTTGAAAAATGGAAACTTGGCTTCTTCTATTATTCATTTGACTGATAATTTAGACTTGATCCCTGGCACGTTTGATTTGATGTTACTGCCAAAATTAACTCGCTCATGGACGTTTGAAAATGAAAGTAGATTGCTTGCTACTCTTTTAGCACCTTTAAAAAGTGACTATGATCTTATTATTATTGATACTGTACCAACGCCAAGCGTTTATACAAATAATGCAATCGTGGCGAGTGATTACGTTATGATCCCTTTACAAGCAGAAGAAGAAAGTACAAACAACATTCAAAACTATATTTCCTATTTGATTGATTTGCAAGAACAGTTTAACCCTGGACTAGATATGATTGGTTTTGTTCCTTATTTAGTTGATACGGACAGCGCAACGATAAAATCAAACCTGGAAGAACTGTACAAAGAACATAAAGAGGATAATTTGGTTTTCCGAAATATTATCAAGCGAAGTAATAAAGTAAGTACTTGGTCTAAAAATGGCATTACAGAACACAAAGGCTATGACAAAAAAGTTTTGTCTATGTATGAGAACGTATTTTTTGAAATGATTGAGCGAATCATTCAATTAGAAAATGAAAAAGAATAGAATCACAAATCACAAGTGATTAATCACAAATCACTTGTGATTTGTGATAGGTGATGATAAAATAAATAGTAAGAAGAAATAGAAAGAAGTGAGCGATCGTGGGAAATTTAGGCGCACAGAAAGCAAAACGAAATGATACGCCAATCAGCGCAAAAAAAGATATAATGGGGGATAAGACGGTTCGTGTTCGTGCCGACTTGCACCATATCATAAAAATCGAAACAGCAAAGAATGGCGGAAACGTAAAAGAAGTTATGGATCAAGCCTTAGAAGAATATATACGGAAATATTTACCTGACAAACTTTAAAAGGAGTGAAAATGAAATGGCAGTTACGTATGAAAAAACATTTGAAATTGAAATCATTAATGAGTTATCGGCAAGTGTTTATAATCGGGTATTAAATTATGTTTTGAATCATGAACTAGATACTAAAAATACTCGTTTACTAGAAGTGAATCTTTTAAATCAATTAGAAGTGGCACAAGAAGTTGATTTATTTCAACAACCATTTGAAGAATTACAAGCTATTCATGAGTATTGGCGGTCAATGAATCAATATTCAAAACAAATTTTGAATAAAGAGAAAGTGGCTTAACATGGCGAATATTACTGACTTCACCGAAAAGCAATTTGAAGATCGTTTAGAAAAGAATGTTGAACGACTAACTAAAAATAGACTAGCGGTTGAATCGCCAACCGCTTTTTTACTTGGTGGGCAACCAGGGTCAGGGAAAACCAGTTTGCGATCAGCAATTTTTGAAGAAACACAAGGGAATGTTATTGTCATTGATAATGATACCTTTAAACAACAGCACCCAAATTTTGACGAATTAGTGAAACTCTATGAAAAAGACGTAGTAAAACACGTTACCCCTTATTCGAATCGCATGACAGAAGCACTTATTAGCCGTTTAAGCGATCAAGGCTATAATTTAGTGATTGAAGGGTTCTGTTGCAAAGTTTTAAATCTACTATCAAATAAGGTAGAATAATAGAAAAA
>OENY01000175.1_pt1 | contig 21174 bp, 20 predicted proteins | sample 1539391 | NCBI WGS metagenome assembly OENY01 (sample SAMN03777356, study PRJEB22549) | human gut metagenome | biome: gut; feature: infant; material: feces | host: Homo sapiens | collected 2013-11-24 | reverse complement strand
TAGCGAAATTCCTTGTCGGGTAAGTTCCGACCTGCACGAATGGCGTAACGACTTCTGTGCTGTCTTGACCGCGAACTCGGCGAAATTGCATTACGAGTAAAGATGCTCGTTACGCGCAGCAGGACGGAAAGACCCCGGGACCTTTACTATAGCTTGGTATTGGTGGCTGGTTGTGTTTGTGTAGGATAGGTGGGAGACGTTGAAGCAGTCACGCTAGTGGTTGTGGAGTCGGCAAGTGAAATACCACTCTGATGTTGCTGGTTATCTGAACCTGGACCCATTATCTGGGTTAGGGACAGTGCCTGGTGGGTAGTTTAACTGGGGCGGTTGCCTCCTAAATGGTAACGGAGGCGCTCAAAGGTTTCCTCATCCTGGTTGGTAATCAGGGTTCGAGTGTAAGTGCACAAGGAAGCTTGACTGTGACACTGACGGGTGGAGCAGGTACGAAAGTAGGAACTAGTGATCCGGCAATGGCTTATGGAAGCGTTGTCGCTCAACGGATAAAAGGTACCCCGGGGATAACAGGCTGATCTTGCCCAAGAGTCCATATCGACGGCATGGTTTGGCACCTCGATGTCGGCTCGTCGCATCCTGGGGCTGGAGTTGGTCCCAAGGGTTGGGCTGTTCGCCCATTAAAGCGGTACGCGAGCTGGGTTCAGAACGTCGTGAGACAGTTCGGTCGCTATCCGCTGCGCGCGTTAAGACTTGAGAAAGTCCTGTCCCTAGTACGAGAGGACCGGGATGGACGAACCTCTGGTGTGCCAGTTGTACCGCCAGGTGCATGGCTGGTTGGCTATGTTCGGAAAGGATAACCGCTGAAAGCATCTAAGCGGGAAGCCTGCTTTAAGATGAGGTCTTTTAGGTTCCCAGCAGACTACTGGGTAGATAGGCCAGAAGTGTACACGTTGTAAAACGCAAAGCTGACTGGTACTAAACAACCATTAAAAAACAAACACACAAAACACACCGTGTGTTCAAGCATTCCACACTTAAAAGTCGTCACGAAGACGCTCACACCCACTCTCAAACACCGTCTACAAGAACGGTGACCCCCAAAAAAGAAGCTAACCAAAACAAGATAGCAACAAGCACGGGGGTCGAACACATAGTCTTGTGGTGGTCATAGCGCCTAGGACACGCCCAGTCCCATCCCGAACCTGGAAGCTAAGCTAGGCAACGCTGATGGTACTACGCCCCAACGAGCGCGGGAGAGTAAGAAACCACCACAACCATTTTAAAAAGGAGGCCAAGCCCTAGAAGGGCTTGGCCTCCTAACTGTATGTAGAACTTTTTGCAGACCGTTGGTAGCTAGGCGTAGTCAAGACTGGTCGTAAACGAGGCGAGAACTATAGATAAGATAAAGGCATGCGTATCGGGATAGTTACAGACTGCTACCCGCCACATATGGGGGGAATTGAAACTCAAACCTACAATTTAGCGCAGCGCCTGAAAGGAGCTGGACATTTACCAGAAGTAATCACTGCCACCCGAAACGGATCCTTCGTCGGGCGTCGTATAGAAGATAACATTCCGGTGCATCGTTTAGGCATGCCCACCCTTGGGTTTACACCTATGAATCCCTTTGCTGCCCCTCTATTTCGGGCTATTTTTCCCCGCTTCGATCTATTGCATGTACATGTGGGGGTCTTATCTCCGTTCGCACATTTGGCTTTGCAGGTAGCGGCAGAAAGCCAGATTCCCACCTTAGTTACCTTCCACTGCGAACTGGCCGCTTGGGCTCCGTTAATGCGCAGCAGCGGCTTTTTCAACCGCTGGGTGGAGGTGGGAATCTTGTTTTCTGGAGTTTCCTCGCTAATGAACTCCCAAATTAACCAGTTACTAGCGCCCCAAAATCGGCAGTCTTGGCCGATAACCCCAAACGGGGTCGATACCGACTATTGGTCATCGCCAGCACCTGCCTTGGGATCGGCGTCCGGGCACGAAAATATAGATAGACCAGGCTCGCCGATAACAGCTACTGACCCAGATTTAGAGGTTCCCGCTATTAACACTTTTTACGCAGTCAGTGCTATCCGTTTAATGCCCCGCAAACGACCACTGGCGCTTATTAAATTTACCGAAAGAGTAAACCAAATCCTGGGTAGTCAAGGAAATTTGCAGCTAAAAATTTTTGGGGAAGGGACGCTGCAACCCCTGCTGCGTAAGCAGCGGCAAGTTAGCCAGGGACAAGTTATCCTACCAGGTAGGCAGGATCCCTCTGGTCTGTTAACCGCTTACCGCCAGGCTGACTTTTTTATTACCCTATGCCTGCATGAAAGCTTTGGGATCGCGGCCGCGGAAGCGCGAGCTAGCGGGTTACCGGTAATCGTCCGCTCACAAAGCCCCATAACCGACTTCATTACCGAGGGCGTCACCGGTATTACCGCTGACACTGACCAGAAGCTAGCGGAAAAAACCGCCGCCGCCCTCTTAAATGGAAAGCTGAAGAATCTGCGCGACAACTGCAAGCGGCAGCCTAGCCCAGTCTCCTGGGAACGGTGCCTCCAGGCAACGCTGGCGGCCTATGAGCAGGCAATAGAGTATCGCCGAAAAAAGTAGCTTCACGCTGCAACAAACTTAAAACAAATAGGGACGATCCCTAGCAGAATTGATTTGCCCCAGGACGCGATAGTAAGAACCGCGATCAACCCCGGGCCCTGTCCCTGGAGTTGCGGGCACGCCCTCGGGAAAAATAAAGCTAGTTGCCCTTCGCTTGTTTCTTTGCTGCCATAATCCCTTCCGCGCGGCGCATAAAATCCGAGAGCCTACTGGCAGCAGCCACCACCGCCGGGCCGTGAATCCTGCCGGGCTGGCGTCCCATGCGATCAATGGGACCAGAAACACTCAAAGCCGCCACCACTTTTCCCGAGGCTAGCCGTACTGGCGCAGAAACGGAGGCCAATCCGGGTTCGCGTTCTCCGATAGATTGCGCCCAGCCCCTGCGGCGGACTACCGACAGTTGGGTGGCCGTGAAAGAGGCTCCTTGAAGGCCGCGATGCAAGCGGTCAGGTTCCTCCCAGGCTAGTAGAATTTGCGCAGCGGAACCCGCCTTCATGGACAGTGCCGAACCGGTGGGAGTCGAGTCACGCAACCCCAGAGGAGACTCGCAGCTAGCGACCACAATTCGCTGATCTCCTTGGCGGCGATACATTTGCGTCGATTCTTGAGTGTGATCGCAAAGCGCTTTCAAAATTGGGCGAGCTGAAGCTAGGAGACGATCTTCGCCAGCTGCCGACGCTAGTTCCCCAATTCGCGGGCCTAAAATAAAACGGCCATGTACATCTCGCGCTACGAAACGGTGATACTCCAACGCGACCGCTAGACGGTGTGCCGTCGGACGCGCCAGACCAGTACTGTTCACCAGCTGAGCCAAGGTGCCAGGCCCTGCTTCTAGGGCGCTTAGGACGAGAGTGGCCTTGTCGAGAACCCCGACCCCACTGCCTTCACTTTTATTGTCCATGTATTGATATTGCCATCTTACAGCGTGGAATTCCAACTACACTTTCGAAAAGACATTACAAATCCATCGGGACGAGATCGAGGAGGCATACATGGCCAAGACCTTAGCGGAAAAAGTTTGGGCTGCTCACGTGGTTAAACACGGCGAAAATGGGGCGCCCGACCTGCTATATATTGACCTCCATCTCTGCCATGAGGTGACCAGCCCGCAAGCCTTTGCCGGGTTGCGAATGGCGGGGCGAAAAGTACGTCGCCCCGACCTGACTATCGCCACCGAGGATCACAACACCCCCACCGTGGATATTGATCTACCGATTAAAGATCAAACCTCCGCTACTCAGATTCGTACCTTGCGGGAAAATGCTAAAGAGTTCGGAATCCGGCTTCACTCCCTGGGGGACGCCGACCAAGGCATCGTGCATGTAGTTGGCCCCCAGCTGGGACTTACGCAACCGGGGATGACAATTGTTTGCGGAGACTCCCACACTTCCACCCACGGAGCTTTCGGGGCGTTAGCTTTTGGGATAGGCACTTCCCAGGTGGAGCAGGTCTTAGCTACCCAAACTTTGCCGCTTAAACCTTTTAAAACTATGGCGGTTAACATTCCCGGGAAGCTAGCTCCCGGGGTTTCGGCAAAAGACATTATTTTGGCGATTATCGCCAAGATCGGCACTGGCGGCGGGCAGGGCTACGTGATTGAATATCGCGGTGAGGCCATCGAAAACCTCTCTATGGAAGGGAGGATGACCATCTGCAATATGTCTATTGAGGCGGGTGCGCGCGCGGGAATGATCGCCCCTGACCAGACCACTTTTGACTATATTAAAGGGCGTCCTCATGCCCCTAGCGGTGAGCAGTGGGAAACCGCTACCCGCTATTGGCAGAGTTTGCGTACTGATCCAGATGCCCACTTCGACCGGGAAGTTACGATTCCCGCCGAAAGCATCGAGCCTTTCGTAACCTGGGGCACCAATCCTGGGCAAGGGGTGCCGCTGAGCGGGCAAGTACCTGATCCCAAGCAGCTGCACACCGATAGTGAGCAAGATGCTGCCCGGCGGTCCCTAGAATATATGGCTCTAACCCCGGGTACCCCGATGCGTGATATTAAAGTGGACACGGTTTTTATTGGCTCGTGTACCAATGGAAGAATCGAAGATTTACGCACCGTAGCTAAGGTTTGGCGAGGACGTAAGAAAGCTGAGGACGTGCGAGTACTAGTGGTACCGGGATCTGCGCGGGTGCGACTGCAGGCCGAAGCCGAAGGATTAGATAGAATCTTCACCAGCTTCGGGGCCGAGTGGCGTAACGCTGGCTGCTCCATGTGTCTAGGAATGAATCCGGATAAGCTGGGAGAGGGCGAGCGTTCGGCTTCTACCTCGAACCGAAACTTTGAAGGCCGGCAAGGTAAGAACTCACGTACCCATTTGGTTTCCCCGGCGATCGCGGCCGCCACTGCGGTGACCGGGCATTTATCAAGTCCGCGAGATCTACCAGAAGTAACCACCAGGAAAGAGGACTAAATGATGGAAAAATTTATCTCCCATACTGGTATTGCTGCCCCGTTGCGCCGTTCGAATGTTGATACCGATCAGATAATTCCTGCCGTCTACTTAAAACGGGTGACCAAAACGGGGTTCGAGGACGGTCTTTTCGCGGCCTGGCGGCAAGATAAAGACTTCGTGCTAAACCTAGCTCCCTTCCGGGAGGCATCTATTTTGGTTGCTGGCCCCGACTTTGGTACCGGCTCCAGCCGAGAACACGCAGTTTGGGCGCTACGGGACTATGGATTCAAAGTGGTTTTAGCTCCCAAGTTTGCCGATATTTTTCGGGGAAACTGCGAAAAAGATGGCATGGTGGCCGGGGTTATTAGCCTGGAAGACTGCCAGACTTTGTGGAAATTGCTAGAGGAAGAACCGGGGAGCACTGTTACCGTCGACTTAGCGGAACAGAGCGTTACTTGCGGGGCTTTTTTCTGCAGTTTCCAAATAGATAGCTATACCCGCTGGCGTCTGATGGAAGGGCTTGACGATATTGATCTCACCTTGCGAGATGAGGACGCCATTACTGCTTTCGAAACGGCGCGGCCTAAGTTTTATCCCTGCACCCTGCCGGCGAAACATTTACCCCCTCGATAGGTAGTTTCTGCGCGCGAAGTGCCCCTGAGAATACCCGAGTTTAACCAGCCATAGTTGCATGCTGCTATCCGGCTAAAACGCCCAGTAGCCACCGAAAGAACTTTCACCTGCTAATCCTGTTCGCTATCCGACAGTTGTTGTGAATCCCCTCGCCAAAAGCGCAATTACTGCCAGGTGACTACCTGCAACTGCCAAGGCGGGTACACTAGGCATATTGAGGAAAGCGGAAAGGGAAATAACAGGTGGAACCGGTTCTAGAAGTGCAAGGCGGACATCCGCTGACAGGCCGTATTAAGGTACGCGGGGCAAAGAATTTTGTCCCCAAAGCGATGGTGGCGGCGCTGCTAGGCACTACCCCTTCTATTTTGAAAAATGTTCCCCTAATTCGGGATGTAGATATCGTCTGCGGTTTACTGGAACTGCATGGAGTGAAAACCGATTACGACTCCGGCAGTGGCCAGCTGCTTATCGACCCCTCTAATGTAGAGGCTGCCCAGGTAGCAAGTATCGATACCTTGGCGGGATCGTCGCGAATCCCGATTCTATTTTGCGGACCGCTATTGCACCGCCTCGGCGAAGCCATCATCCCGGATCTGGGGGGATGCGTGATTGGTGATCGTCCGATCGATTTCCACCTGTCGATTTTGCGCTCTTTTGGCGCCCAGGTAGACAAACTGGAATCGGGGATCCATATCGCGGCTCCCCAGGGTCTACAGGGAGCGGTTATTGAACTGCCCTATCCTTCAGTCGGAGCAACTGAACAGACCCTGCTGGCAGGAGTCCAAGCCGAAGGGATCACGGAGCTGCGAGGCGCCGCCATTGAACCGGAAATCATGGATCTGATCAATGTGCTACAAAAAATGGGCGCGATTATCAGCGTAGATACTGATCGCACTATCCAGATCGAAGGGGTAGAAAATCTGGAAGGATTCACCCACACCGCCCTGGCAGATCGGATTGAAGCAGCCTCTTGGGGGTCTGCGGCGTTGGCCACTCATGGAGACATTTTTGTCGAGGGCGCCTCTCAACCAGAAATGATCACTTTCCTGAACATGTTCCGTAAGGTGGGGGGCGCGTTCTCGGTGGAACCTGACGGGATACGCTTCTACCATCCGGGAGAAGAACTAAAGCCGATTGTGCTAGAAACCAATGTGCATCCCGGCTTCATGACTGACTGGCAACAACCCATGGTGGTCGCTCTCACCCAGGCGCAAGGCCTCTCAATTGTACATGAAACCGTCTATGAGCAGCGGTTTGGTTTCACTAAGGCTCTAAATAAAATGGGAGCCCAAATTCAGCTGTATAGGGAGTGCCTGACCGGGTTAGCCTGCCGTTTCGGGCAAAGAAACTATTACCATTCGGCGGCGATTTCGGGGCCAACCCCGCTGCATGGCGCCGATATTACCATCCCTGATCTGCGGGGAGGATTCTCCCATCTGATCGCGGCTCTGGCGGCTGAAGGAAAATCTACGGTGCGGGGAATCGATATGATTAGCCGCGGATACGAGCATTTCCTTACTAAACTGGGCGCATTAGGTGCACAAGTCAAGCTGGAAAAATAAGGGGTAAATATGGCCGGACAGTTTTCGCGCTTCTATAAGTTTTGTGTGCGCGTGGCGCGTATCCCGGTAGGGGCAGTTACTCGCCGGCATTGGGAGGGGCAGGAAAACTTGCCCAAAGAAGGCGGGTTTGTAGCGGTAGGCAACCATATTTCCGAGTTCGACTCCATGACCATGATGCACTTTATGACTAGTGCCGGGTATCCGATCCGGATCCTTTGTAAAGAAGAGCTGTTCAGAGTGCCCATTCTGGGTTCGATAATGCGTTCTTGTGGACAAATCCCGGTTTATCGAGAATCAAGCCATTCTCGGGATGCGCTGTCTGCCGCCATCAAAGGATTGCAAGCCGGAGAATGTATCACGGTTTATGGAGAGGGCACCCTGACTCGTGACCCCGACTTTTGGCCGATGCGCATGAAAACTGGGGCAGTGCGGATGGCGCTGCGTGCCCGGGTTCCGCTAGTGCCAGTGGTGCAATGGGGGGCGCAAGACGTCCTCGATCGTTACGCTCGCCGTCCGAACCTGAAGGGAAAAAAGGATGTCTGGGTGAAGGCCTTGCCTGCAGTAGACCTATCGGATCTGTATGACCGGGCTGAAGAACCCGAAGCTTGGTATCAAGCAACAGAGAGGATCGAAGAGGTGATTTGTCGCGGCCTGGAACAGATCCGGGGAACAAAAATGCCGCACCGTCCTCTGGATCGCAAATCTGCCCAGCTGCCTTCTAAGAAACAGTTAGGGGTAGCTGCTAAAGCATGGCGAGCAGATCATCCGGGAAAGCTGGTAACCGCGCGTAGCCTCGGAGAACTCGACCCCTATTTAGAAAGTGTATCTAAGAGTAGTAACCCTTCAACGCAGGAGGATAGCTAATAATGGCGACCTCCTCGGCTCGCACAGTCGCCGTACTGGGCGCAGGCGCCTGGGGAACAGTATTTGCACAGATCTTAGCGGATGCCGGTAATGAAGTACGGATCTGGGCACGGCGGCCAGAGCTAGCCGCCCAAATCAATGAGGGGGAGAATCCCCGCTACGTGCCGGGGACAACTTTGCATGGTATTAAAGCATCCAGCGACTTGCAATGGGTATGTGAGGGCGCCGGAATGGTAGTGGTGTCCATCCCCTCTAATGGAGTCCGTACTTTACTGCAACAGGTTCGTGGCTTCCTCCCTCTAAACGCCACCGTAATTTCCCTGGTAAAAGGGCTAGAAGCTGGCACTTTGCAAACGATGACCGAAGTAATCGCGCAGGCGGGCAAGATTCACCCGTCCCGAATAGTGGCGGTGTCCGGGCCGAATCTCTCCGGGGAGATTGCCCATCACGAACCTACGGGAGCAGCGGTTGCGGGGGAAGACTCCTGGCGCGCCGGGCTAGTAGCATCGCGGATCCACACCCATTATTTCCGCCCCTACGTGGCTGAAGACATAGTAGGAGTAGAAATCGGGGGAGTGGTAAAAAACGTTATCGCCATGGCAGTGGGAGCGGCTGACGGCCTCGGATTAGGGGTTAATTCCCGCTCTTTCCTGATTACTCGCGGTCTGGCCGAAATGGTGCGACTGGGGGTAGCGATGGGCGCGAAATCAGAGACTTTCCTGGGACTGGCTGGGCTCGGCGACCTGGTAGCTACCTGTTCGTCGTCCTCGTCACGAAACTTTTCCTTTGGTTATCGCCTGGGAAAGGGGATGAGCGTTGCCGAAGCGTTAGAGGCCTCGGCCGGTACGGTTGAGGGGGCACGATCTTGCCCGGTAGTGCGCGATTTGGCGCATAAACATGGAGTGTCAATGCCGATCAACTCGGCTGCCTATCGGGTGATTAGCGGGAAACAAAGCTTAGAAGAAGCGTTAGTATCTTTGAGTGCCGGGCCGCGGGTAACTGATGGACCCAGTGCGCGAATGGTGTAGAGAGGACAGAGAGTGACGCAAAATAATCAAAGTAAACCTCGGGTATTGGTGCTGTTCGGGGGAGAATCTGGGGAGCATGGGATTTCTTGTGCGACTGCTGCCGGGGTAGTAGAAGCCATCGACCACGACCGTTTCGAGGTAGTTACCGTAGGGATTACCCAGCAAGGTCAGTGGGTGCCGGTAGATTTTAGCTCCGACCAGTTTCAGCTATCTGATACCGGCGTAGCGGAAGTTCCTGCCGCCAATCGCCGGTTATTCCTATCCCCCGGAGGTGGACACGTGGTGAGTCTGCCCACCCAACTGGGGTCAGAGTTCTCCCTAAGTGATCTAGGCAGTTTTGACGTAGTGTTCCCGCTGCTGCATGGACCTTTCGGTGAGGATGGAACGATACAGGGACTGCTAGAAATGATGCACCTGCCGTATGTGGGTTGCGGAGTGTTGGCATCGGCAGCCGCTATGGATAAACCCACTACGAAAGTATTGTTACACCAGGCAGGGCTACCAGCAGGCAAATGGGAAACCGTGACCGCAAGGCAGTGGAAGCATGACCGTTTTGAGGTAATGGGACGTATAGAGAACCTGGGACTGCCGGTTTTTGTCAAGCCGGCACGGGCGGGCTCTTCCCTGGGGATCACCAAGGTTAGCGCTGCTGGCGACCTGGAAGCGGCGATCACCAAGGCGCAAGCGGTAGATCCGCGGGTAATAGTGGAGCAAGAACTCACCGGTTTCGAGGTCGAATGCGCAGTTTTACAGGGAGCAGACGGGCGTCCTCGTACCAGCGAACCGGGACGCATCGCCATGGACGATGACGTGGTGTTTTATGACTATGAAACCAAATACTTCGGGGAAGATACCGTCCGTTTAGAAATACCGGCGAAAATACCTGCGCATTTGGCTACTCAAGTACGCCAGATAGCGGGACAAGCCTTTGAGGCGCTCGGGTGTGAAGGCCTGGCGCGAGTGGACTTTTTTGTCGATCCGGAAAAAGAATCGGTAGTAATCAACGAAGTTAACACCATGCCCGGGTTCACCCCATTTTCTATGTATCCTAAGCTGTGGGAACACATGGGAATTGGGTATTCCCAGTTGATGGAAGAACTGATTTCTTTAGCGCTATCGCGTCCAGTGGGATTGAGATAAGTTATTTCAGAAGAATAGGGATCATTTCTTAGGCTAATTACGAGCAGAACAATTAGGGTTGGAGATATGGCGAAAAATCGCGTTACCTTAGTAACTTGTGCGCAGTATCCGGATCTATCCGAGGACGAGGCCGGGCTAGTTGACGAATTGAACTCGCGGGGGGTCGATGCTCGGATCGCGATTTGGAATGATCCCCACGTGGATTGGGAAGAAGCGGGGGTGTGTGTAATCCGCGCCGTGAGGGATTACGCCGCCAACCGCGAAGAATTCGTGCAGTGGGCGCACCAGGTTCCGCGTTTGTTGAATCCGGCGGATGTGACCGAGTGGGCAACCGATAAACACTATCTACTTAACCTGCAAGAACAAGGCGTTCCCGTTATCCCTACTACCTGGTTAGAACCGGAACAGCATCTGAATAAACACCAGGTGCACACCCGATTCCCTGCTTATGGAGAGTTCGTAGTCAAACCGGCAGTCTCTTCCGGAGGCAGGGAAATGGGGCGTTATGATGCCAATAACGGTATGGCACGAATGGCAGCAGTAACCCACGCCAATCGTCTCCTACAAGAGGGGCGTTCGGTTATGGTGCAGCGTTACCTATCAGAAGTTGATGAGCACGGTGAATACTCTCTGGTTTATATGAACGGGGTGTTATCGCACTCGGTAGAAAAGGCCGCTATGCTCACCAACCCCAATACCACTGAGGTGCAGGCGCAAGAAACAGTAACCGGTAACCGGCAGCCAAATTCCGAAGAATGGATTTTTGGAGAAAAGGTACGTTCGGCGATTCATCGCATGATAAAACAGCGCCTGGGACACGATCAGCATCTGCTGTTCTTGCGGATTGACATTGTTCCTGATGGGAAAGGATCCTATTACCTGATGGAAGTGTCCCCGGTAGACGGTTCGTTATATCTACGTACTCGCGAGGACGGGATCGGTACTTTCGCGGACGCAATATGTAACCGCGTTTTCTGGTAAAGCTCCATTCTTACCTGCAAGGATAGTAGGTGTGAGCGGATACATAGCCCGCAAGTGTCGCAATAATTTCATCTGAAGCCGCCGTTTAGATAAAGTGGGTATTCGTCGCTATGCGATAAATGGTGGCTGTAGTTCAGTTGGTAGAACGCCTGGTTGTGGTCCAGGAGGTCGCGGGTTCGAGCCCCGTCAGCCACCCCATACGGCAACTGTCCTGCAGTTTGCCGCATAGGCGGTTCAAATAGTTCCTTGAACTTGCGGTGGCAGATAACACACTGTCTGGACAGGGATTTTGTTTGAAAATTGCCGCCGGTATCGACTACCCTGGTTAGTCGGTGCTGGTTGTTTGGAAGGCCGGCGGGGTTCGGTTTTCCGGACACAAGAAAATGTACGTGACTAAGGAAATGAGCAGCAAAGTGGTCTACGCGATCGTCAAGGCGGGCGGCCGTCAAGAAAAGGTCTCCGTCGGGGATGTAGTCGTCGTCGACAAGCTGGCAGCAGAAGTTGGCGACACCGTCGATTTCCAGCCAGTGATGGTAGTTGACGGTGACCAAGTCACCTCCGACGCCGCTGATCTAGAGAAAATCAAGGTAACGGCAGAGGTCTTAGAACAGACAAAAGGACCGAAGGTTCGGATTCTGAAGTTCAAGAACAAGACCGGATACACTCGCCGCATGGGCCACCGCGCCAAGCTGACCCAGGTAAAGATCACTAAGATCGCCTAACCTCAGGCAAGAAAGGAAAAGAAAATGGCACATAAGAAAGGGCTAGGTTCCTCTTCTAACGGCCGTGACTCTAACCCGCAGTACCTGGGGATCAAGCGTTACGGTGGAGAAAGCGTCAACGCCGGGGAGATCCTGGTTCGTCAGCGGGGAAGCAAGTATCACCCCGGGACTAACGTGGGAATGGGCAAAGATGACACCCTCTTTGCTTTGGCCGCCGGATCCGTTGAGTTCGGTCGCAAACGCGGTCGTAAAGTCGTAAACGTAGTTTCGGCTTAAAGCAAAGCAAATACTTTTATAGGTAGCGGGGTCGGGTTACGACCCCGCTACACTTGTATAGTGACCAACAGGCGGTTGCTAGTGACTTTTCCGCCGCACCTCTAAGGAGTAAGCATGGCCAGTTTTGTTGATCGAGTAAAAATCGATGTGACTGCCGGTAATGGCGGTAATGGCTGTGTCAGTATTCGGCGCGAAAAATATAAACCGCTGGGCGGCCCCGATGGAGGCGATGGGGGACGCGGCGGCAGCGTGTTCTTAGAGGTAGATCCGCAGTCGCATACCCTGCTCGATTACCACCATTTACCGCATCGCAAAGCCACTAATGGCACTCCCGGGATGGGAGACAATCGCGAGGGCGCGAACGGAGAAGACCTAGTACTCCCGGTTCCTCCCGGGACGGTAGTCAAATCTGAAGATGGCCAGATTCTGGCGGATCTGCAAGGAGCCGGCTCACGCTTGGAGGTTGCGCGCGGGGGAACTGGCGGTAAAGGCAACGCCGCGCTGGCTACCCGCAAGCGGAAAGCCCCCGGATTCGCACTTTTGGGGGAGGAGGGCGAGTCTCGTGTCCTTATCCTAGAGCTAAAGTCGGTAGCCGATGTGGGGCTGGTAGGGTTCCCGTCCTCCGGTAAATCTTCCCTGATCGGAGCTATTTCCGAGGCAAAACCGAAGATTGCGGATTATCCGTTCACTACCTTGGTGCCAAACCTGGGGGTGGTGCAGGCCGGAGACGAACGTTTCACAGTGGCAGATGTCCCCGGTCTGATTCCCGGTGCTTCGCAGGGGAAAGGACTGGGACTGGACTTCCTCCGCCATATTGAGCGTTGCGCAGTGATTGCGCACGTGGTGGATTGTGCGAACATGGAGTCCGAGCGCAACCCGGTCGATGATATTGAAGCTCTAGAGGCCGAATTGGCGGCCTATGAAAGCGACCTGGACGAAGTTTCGGGATATGTGCCTTTGGGCGAGCGGCCTCGAGTAATTGTTCTGAATAAAATGGACATTCCCGATGCCGCAGAGATGGCGAAACTACAAGCAGAACAATTAGCCGAATTTGGCTGGCCCATGTATGCAGTTTCCGCGGTTACCGGCCGCGGCCTGGAGGCTTTAGTGTTCGCCTTGGCAGACATGGTATTGCGGCTGCGTAAAACGGAGCCAAAACGCGAAGTCCAGCCGGTGCAGGTGTTGCGACCGGCGGCCGTGGGGGATTCTAGCTTTACGGTTACGAAGCAAAAAACTGGGCAAGGACTGGTTTATCAGGTGCGGGGAGAAAAACCCGAACGTTGGGTCAAGCAGACTGATTTTGCCAATGATGAGGCGATCGGCTTCCTGGCAGACCGACTCTATAACTTAGGGGTGGAAACAGAGCTGCTCCAATCAGGCGCTAAGAGCGGAGATACGGTAGTCATCGGCGAGATGGAAGGCGGAGTGATCTTCGACTTTGAACCTATGCAATCTGCCGGCGCCGAACTGTTGGGTGCTCGCGGGCAAGATTTACGTTTAGGGGGATCTAGCCGGCGTACTAACCAGGAGCGGCGCGAGCAATATCATCAGATGATGGATGAGAAAGAAGCAGCTCGCCAGAATTTGCGGCGAGAAGCAGAACAGGGGTTGTGGACGGATCCTTCTACGGACTAGCTGGCTAGCGAGTCGAGATAGTCGTTTTGTCGACAAAATATTTACTTCCGTCACGAAGAGCGGTAAAGGATATTAGGACTCGCTCACCTTTGGTAGGATTGAAGCTACCGGTCTAGCAGAAAAGCTGGCAAGAAGGGGTATTAATGGCGGTAGGCATTGGCGTCACGGGCAGGCGTATCGGAGTCATGGGTGGTACCTTCGACCCGATTCATCATGGCCACTTGGTGGCGGCATCTGAGGTGCAGCACCGCTACGACCTCAATGAAGTTATTTTCGTGCCGACAGCTACCCAGCCGTTTAAGAAAGGGCGGCGGGTTACAGTGCCAGAGCATCGCTATTTAATGACCTCTATCGCTACCGCTTCCAATCCGCGTTTTACCGTTTCTCGCGTGGATATTGAACGGGGCGAAACCACCTACACGGTAGACACCTTGCGGGATTTAAAGCGGGAACGTCCTGGTTGCGACCTCTTTTTTATTACTGGGGCGGACGCTTTGCGTAAAATCATGGATTGGAAAAACGCGGACGAACTGTTCCAACTGGCGCGATTCGTGGGGGTAACCCGCCCCGGTCACCGCTGGGGTGACACCGAAAAACTACCTGCCGAGCGGGTGTCTTTGTTAGAGGTTCCTGCCATGGCTATTTCTTCGACCGACATCCGTCAGCGGGTGGCATCTGGGGCTCCGATCTGGTACTTGACTCCGGATGGGGTTGTGCAATACATCGCGAAATATGGTCTTTATCTGGAGGATAACCACTAATGAGCGAAGCAGACTTTCCGAATCGCCCTGAGGGGCAGACCTATTCGCCGATTTCTAAGTACGGCCAGATTTCGATTGCGGAACAGTTAGCTCGCCTGGAGGAGATCCGCACCGGAGGACGACGTCCAACTTATCGCGCCCAGCCGACTTCGCAAGAGTCCCAATGGGGACAGATCCAAGAAGGATTTAGCCAGGTTGAGGGGGATATTTCTTGGCAGCTACGCCAGGAGTCATTGGCAGCTGCGCAGCAAACACATCGCAATCTTAGCCCGGAACAGGATGGGCGCAGTTGGGTACAAGACTATCGAGAAAAGCAACAGATGCGTAAAGTCGCGCGAGAAGCGCGAGAAAAGGCAGAGGCGGATTTACAGCGGCTATTAAAGGAACGGGAGGAAGCTCAAGCATACGCCCGGGAACAGGAACGTTTAGCGGCTCAGGCTGCGGAACGATTACGCCAATTAGAGGATGCCGAGCAGGAAGCTTTGCGTACTGCTGCCCGTCAACAGCAGCAGCGGGAACAACAAGTTTTAAACACGCAGGTCGCGGAAGAAAAAACTGAAGCCGAAAAAATGGCAGAGCTATTGGCTTCGTTTCAAAATCTACAGGCGGGATCTGGGCAACCACCCGCAAGTGCCCCTGCAGCTCCAGCTGATGCTACGCCGCGGGCAGCACAGGCTATCCCCAAAGAGTTACAACCGGTTTCGCAAGGGCCAATGCAGTGTCTGCCGCGAGAATCACTAGCCGAACCGCGCCCTCGCGATGTCCCGCAAAAGCCGGCAGTCCCGGTCACGCCACTTCCACAATCAAAAACTCCCCGGCAAGCTCCTGCAGCTGGGACGAGGGCGCAGGCAGGGGTAACTTCTGCTCCGGTAGATCTAGGGGAGCGGAAACCGCAGGCACCTTCACGTATATTTGCAGATGGCACCAGCAGGGTCACTAAACCGGCTTATTCTCCACCAAATGCCGGCGAAGATTTTTCTGTCCCTACTCCGGGCGCAGCGCCGGTTCTTGATACCGATACTACCCAGCCCGTGACAGTAAGTCCGATTGACGCTCTAGCTGATAAGGCCGACGACCGGGCGCTCGCCGATAGTTTAGCTTTTGCAGCTACCGGTAAGAATCTTTCGGCAACTAGGTCAGCTCCGGCTCCGACTGCGGCTCGGGCTCCGCAGATGCCGGCTCACCTGCCTGCTAGTGCTGCCCCGGCGTCCTCAACCTCTGCTTCCTCCCAGGCTAGGGGACAGGAAAGAGACGTTCGTTCACAGGTAACTTCTCCGATGGCTCCAGCCGGGCCAGTACCGGCAGTGCCGGCCGCTACTAGCATGCAGAATCCCCCGCAAACCTCTGCGGGGGGATTAGCGCCCAACGCGGCTAACTTATCTCCATTAAATATAGCCGCCGGTGAAGCTGGTTCCGCTGCTGAGCTATTCCAACAGGCCTTGGCGCAAAGTAAATTGGGGGTAACCAAACCGGCTGCAGCCCCTTCCGCTTCGCTCACCTTAGCGGGGCATACCGGAAGTCAGGTATCTGTGCGTCCAGCTCCGGCGCCCCCGGCCGCTACTGCAGGGCAGCGTCAAGTTTCAGCTTTTCCCGCTGCTACTCAGGTCGAACCGCAAGTTTCGCGGGTGCAGGCCACTCCCGTTTCAGCTCCTGCGCCCAGCGCGCAGCCCAGCGCGCAGCCCGCCTCTCCAGCTCCTGCTGGTCCCGCTGTTCCCGCTGGAGCCGATGTTGCTGCTCAAGCTAACGTGGCGCTGCCCCAGCCTGCTTTGGCGCGGCCAGAAGCAGCGCCTCAGACAATAGGCGCTACGCAGCCAGTGGTAACCCCTCCGACGGCACAGCCAGCGCAGCCAGCGCCTACGTCAGGTACAGGAGCTGTACCAGGAGCGACTGCAGTGCCGTCAGCTAATGCACAGCCACTCTCGCCGGTTATTTCCGCACCGGCTGCGGCGCCAGTTGCCCCAGCTGCTGCAGCCCCCGCGGTTACTGCCACAAGTCCGCTAGTGGTTCCGGCTGCGGCTGACAGTCCGACACTAGCGCCGGTAGCCGATTCCTCGGAAGCTAAACCGAGCGATGCCTCGCCCGTTTCCGCCGAAAGCGAGTCTCCTCAAGAGGAGAAAACCCGGTGGTGGCAGCGGAAAAGGAAAGCAAAAAAAGCTGAGGCCCCGGAGCAGGAAGACACTCGCGCCGGGGCGTGGCAAGAATCCGCTGACGAGGAGGGCGAGGAAGAGCCACTAACGTTTATCCAAACGTTCTTGCGTTGGGTGCTTAGGCTATCTATCTTGCTGATTATTGCTTTGGGAATGGTGCTTACTATGGATCGACCAGTGATTTCTCAAACGATGGGGCAGGATATCTTCCAAGCCGGTATCGTAGATAATGTAACCGTTACTCAAATATAGGAGTTCTTCTTGGTCGAAAAGCTTGACCCGCATCAATTAGCTGAAATCGCTGCCCAGGCGGCTGCCAGTAAACTGGCGACTGATGTGGTGGCGATTGATGTTCACGAACAAACTATCATTACGGATATTTTCGTGATTTGTTCGGCCGATAATCCGCGCCAAGCGCGAGCGATTATGAATGAAATTGATCATGCCTGCCATGATGCGGGCGCTGATCCGACCACTATTGAGGGTAATGATGAATTCCGGTGGGTACTCATGGAGCTACCGGGGGTAATCGTGCATATTTTCCTGGCTGAAGAGCGCGAATATTACGGGCTGGAACGACTGTGGAATGACTGCCCACGCATCGAATTGCCCGATTTGGAGGAAGCAGCCCAGGCGGAGCAGGCTCGGGTAGCTGCTCAAGGGGTGCGTGGGGACGCTGCGAGTTTGATTGTAGGGCTAGATTAGGCAACTCATGGCGAAGAAGATTGTCCTTTGGCGACACGGTCAAACTGACTATAACCTGCAAGGACGGGTACAAGGACAGGTGGATATTCCCCTTAATCAGACGGGGGTAGCCCAGGCCGCGGCGGCCGCGGAAGAGCTAGTTAAGCTTAAGCCTGAGCGGATTGTGTGTTCTGACTTGGGGCGCGCTCAGGATACGGGACAGGCTCTGGCTGATCTGTGTGGCGAGAGCGTTCAGTTTGGGGTTGACGAGCGCCTACGTGAACGTGCATTCGGGGATTTTGAGGGTCTTTCGGTGAAAGAACTGCAAGATCATTTTGCGGCGCGCTATGAAGAATGGCGGGCAACCGGGGAATGTCCCCTGGCGGGTGTAGAGTCGCGCGGTGAAGTCGGGTCGCGGGTTGCCGAATGCGTTGCTGATCATTTTGACGAGGTAGAGGGCGTCTTAGTGGTGGTGTCTCACGGTTCAGCTTTGACGCAGGGATTGGTGAAGATTATGGGCTTGGATCCTTTGGCCTGGCAGGGACTGCGAGGGTTAGATAATTGCCACTGGTCTACAGTGATTCCATATTCTCGGAAACCAGGGTGGCGTCTGGTTTCGCACAATATTGGAGCACCGGAGGTTCCCGGTTCGGCGCTACCTTCCTTGGCTTAGGGCGTGTGGCAGGGTATGAGCTGTGGTAATAACGACTATGTCGGAATACACAGACGGGCGATTTGAAGTAAAGGCTCACTGTTAGTTAAAGTTATTTGGTGCCTACCGAGCAGGCTTGTGAAGGTAGGACATGGCTTTCGGGGCTATAGCGCAGTTGGTAGCGCGCTTCCATGGCATGGAAGAGGTCGCGGGTTCGATTCCCGCTAGCTCCACTACGAGCACACTGAGTCGATACAATTTCGCAAAACTAGGGTTTTGCGCAAAGGTGCGCGCAAAATTTGAAAACGCGCGCAAAATCTAAAGCTCCTGCTCGCAGACGTAAAAATAGGGCTGACTACCTGAACGGTGGTCAGCCCTTTTGTTTTGGGTATTAACCCAGAATCCGTCTGTCGCACAGTTGGCGATTGGGGGGGATGTTAGTCTTTACTCATGGAACATGAACTCCCCAAATCTAAGCTGGATTCACTAGAAAAACCGGAGAGGCTCGCACCAGAACCCGCGGGGATAGTTAATGCGATAGATGCTCAGGACGTGGTGAAACTCTATGGCAATAACCTTGCCTTAGATCATCTTTATCTGCAAATACCGGCTGGTTCATTTTTCGGGCTGGTAGGTCCTAATGGGGCTGGAAAATCCACGTTTCTGTCTATCGCTACCGGTCTTTTAGAGCCTGATAGAGGCACAGTTTTCATTAATGGCATCAGTATGTGGGATGAACCCGTAGCGGCAAAGGGAGCGTTGGGGGTATTACCTGATGGGATGCATATGTTTGACCGTCTCAGCGGGATTGAACACTTAACATTTGTCGCTCAGCTGCGCGGTCTTGATAAACAGAGTGCAATTCAGCGCTCCCGTTCACTTTTGCAAGCATTTGAACTGCCGCTAGATAAAAGGAAGACGATAAGCGAATACTCAACCGGTATGCGAAAGAAAATCGGTTTAGCTTTAGCGCTGGTTACCTCCCCGCGCCTAGTGGTTTTGGATGAACCTTTTGAAGCGGTCGATCCGGTTTCAGCAAACACCCTACAACAGGTGTTAAAAGAATATGTGAAGCTAGGGGGGACGGTAGTTTTATCTTCTCACGTGATGGCGACCGTGGAATCGTTGTGTACCCATGTGGCAGTGATTAATCAGGGTCGTATTCTGGTATCCGGAACCACCGAAGAAGTCGCGGCAGGACAAGACCTCAACTCGCGCTTCCTACAGCTGGTAGGTGGACATCAGCAATGCGAAGGAGACCTGTCATGGTTGGGACGCTAATCCGGCTAAACCTGCGTTTGCAAACCAAACAGTTCACTAAACAGTGGTGGCGAATAGTCCTCGGTGTCCTAGCTATCATCTACGTGGCATTTATATTACTTGGGGTGGCAACCGGGTTTTGGCAAGCAGGTCGCGCGGGGCTTACCGCTCCGATTCAAATCTATTACGCGCTGCTTATCGTCCTGATTTGGATGATGATGGTATCGGCATCGGTAGCTGGTGAACAAAGCCTGACCCCCCAGGCGTTAAGCCCCTATATCGTCCCTACCCGGCGCGCAGCTTACGGATTGCTCGCGGCTAATATCGTCAGTGTTTCCTCTTGCGTAGTTTTCGTTATCTACGAGGTGTCGCTGGCGGGGTGGCTAGCTGCCGGTAGCCTTGGTGCGAGTGTGCTCACCGTTCTAAGTGGGCTGCTAGGGGTATTTTTGATTGCAGCATTCACTCAGATATTGCAAACTCGGCTGGTGTCGCGATTAACTGCCAAGCGCGCTAGCTCTCGCCAGATTCTTACCGGTATCGGTATGCTGGTGCTAATCGCTTTGGGATACTTCCTGGTGACTATGATTCAGCATTGGTTTGCCGATAGCGGTGGCGCAACCGCGTTTTTCCCGCTGCTGGTGCAAAAGCTGACCGGAAGTACAGCACAGATTTTTTGGTATTTCTTGGCACTTACTCCGCTTGCTCCTTTCCTGATTGCCTCTTTCGTGATGGCTCACTTTTATTGGGGGCTGGCGCTCTCCCTCGCCTCTACCTGCTTTTATGGAGTTCTAATCTTGAGGGCGTGGCCGAAGGTTTTTGCGAACGCTCTAATGGGGCGAGGGCAGGTTTTAGCGGAGGTATCCCCTGCGAAGAACTTAGCCGCGTCCTTTAACGAAAATGGTGAGGACGTCTGGAGGATTCCTCTGTTAGCTCGGGTGTTACCCCTGTCGCCGGTAGGACAAATCCATTGGGCAAGAATAAGTTATTACCAGCGAAAAGACCCGCGCCAAATTATTTCCCTATCTTCGATACTGTATGTGGCAGTTATTTTTGGGATTATGTTGTGGGCAAACCATCCCTCGGGAGAAATGGTTTTTTGGGCGTTAAACGGAACTATCTTGCTGGTAGCGGTGACGGCCGCAACTGCGCTGCTGAATATGTGGTCCAATGATTCTTCCGCCTACTGGTATCAGATTATTGCCGGGGTTGCCGGTAAAACTGACAGAACCGTGCGTGTTGGGGTTCTTGCTAGCTATCAACTTCCGGTGATGGTGGCGATTACTTTGATTTTTGGTTTCGCGCTAAAAATGGACACCTCCGCAATTATGAAATCTGCCATTTTAGCCTGCTGCTACCTGTTAGTGGGTTTAGGTGCAAATTCTTTGATTTCTGCGGTGGTTACTATCCCCGGTCCGGCACCGGGACAGTCGGCTCTGCGTAATAATTCGGGAGGAAGTGGGAAATCTGTGCTGGCTACCATGGTCTCCTCAATGGCGGCGTTATTGCTGTGCGCTCTCCCTTCGGGATTAATTGTGTTGGTCTGCGTCCTTTTGGATACCTCTTGGGTTTCGCTCTTGATAGCTGCCCTCATTACCGCTGCGGTGCTGGTGGGGGGAATCTACGGCGGCGGAAAACTGTTAGAACGCTTCCAGGTGCGTAATCTACGCCGAGTGATGGCGTGGCCAAAACATATATATAGCGGGGAGTAAACTAATAACGCCCAGATAGGCGTGATTTGCGGGTTAATACCTAAAAGGTATTAACCCTCTATTTTGGTGCCGTCAGCAAAGATTATGCTAGCCTCGCCTGTTGGTGAACTGTCCTGGGTTTTGTTCCTACTCGTTTTTGAGAGGATTAGGGATATGTCT
>OENY01000164.1_pt1 | contig 23184 bp, 20 predicted proteins | sample 1539391 | NCBI WGS metagenome assembly OENY01 (sample SAMN03777356, study PRJEB22549) | human gut metagenome | biome: gut; feature: infant; material: feces | host: Homo sapiens | collected 2013-11-24 | reverse complement strand
CAACCGCAACACTGGCGGCATAAACCCGGAGGTCAACCAAACCTTCAGCAGTCCCGAACGCGAATTCCTGGGTGCCGCCAGGGGTTTCAAGAGGGTACCGTTTCGTTACCCCCTTGCAGTGATCCTTGATGGCCTTGTTCGTGTTGGCGTATCCCAGCGCGGTGGCGGCATCCTTCGCGCAGATGTAGATGTTCTCGCCATCAACGATGGTGCGCAGGTTGCCGAAGTCCGGGTGGGTGTACGAGTTCAGATTGCTGCTCATGTCGAGCCGCCTTCCTGAGAGGCGTCCTCGGCGATGCACCTTGCAAAGCGCTCGTCCTCTCAGGCCCTAGGCGGTCAGAGACAGCAGTTGATAACCCCTCAGCATGAAATCCGGTGGCGCTCGTGGCGCATGTTCCATGCTGAGCAGCCCGGAGTGATGGCCTGGCGCTAGTGTTTGACCCTCATAGTGCCCCCGATCTCGTTACTGTCAGCAGACTCGGGAGTCCCTGTTTCGCTCACGCATGCGTCCTTGGGACAGGGAAGAACCAGTGCGGGGCCGATGAACTCTTCTCAGACTCCTGCCCGCCACGGGCAGTGCGCGCCAGCTCTCAGCGTCGGTGAGGCGGCTAGTGAAGGTCGCGGTCTTCCCAGTCACGCAGGGTGCCGCCCTTCCACCGCCAGGTACCAGGGCCGGAGGTGGAGTTACCCAGTGCGAGAGAGGAAGCGGTCGATGGTGCCATGGCAACATCCCGGGTTACGACGAGCGTGTCGCCTTCTTGGCGGAAGGTGCCATCCGTGATGAGCTTGTCGCGCCGGGCCTGCAGGCTCGCATAGGTGCGTTTCGTGGACTCACTTCGGCCTCGGCCACTCCATCCTGCGACGAGACGTGAGCCTTCCATCAAGAAGAACTCCCCATCCACTATCCGTGCGGACGCGTCTACACCTCGTGCTGGGATGCGGATCCAGAAGATCGGTGAGGTGGCGTCCTCGATCTCGGTGACAGTGCGCTCGTGGTTTGGGCGCGGTGAGCGCAAGATGTTGATGCCCAGCACCGGGAGGATGGATCGGATCTGCTCGAGGAAGGCCTCAGCATCAGACTGCTGGGCCTCGGACAGCTTACGCGGCTTGGGCGTCTGCTTGTTGTCATCCAGGGTGGCGCGCTGGGCGAGTGAGGCGATTTCCACCATCCGATACTCCAGGTAAGCCCAGTAGCCCTCGTTGAACGCCTCCTCGCGCGAGGAGATGAGCACGGCCCTGTCCCACCAGTCCTTCTTGGCGTCATGGTCACGCATGCGCTGTGCGAAGTTCTCAGTCCGGCCGATATAGCAACGCAGCGACTCCAGAGCAGAGTCGTCACTGCCGGTGAGCAGGTAGACGCCGTTGGTCTGAGCATCCGATCGCGTCAGCATCCGGCTGACTGCTGAGCGCGGCCCGGAGAGCACATGCCCGGTCCAGCCTGACACGTCCGCGGTCATCAAGCCGCCAGACTCGCCATCAACGAGGAACAGATCAATGTGCTTGCCACTCATGCACCAATCGTAACGACGCACACACTCGTGGCCGGTGTGCCGAGCCGAACCAGATCAGTCAATCCTTCATATAGAAGCCGCACTCGTACCCGTCTGCATCCAGCGGTAGGCCGTCAGCCCAGGTGGGCAGCCTCGTCATGAGCGTCACGATGTCTTCAACGCTCGCACCGTCTGTGGGTTCGTCGACGACGATCTCGTCGTGAATGTGCATGACGATCCGGTGGCCAGCCGCGTCGACGTGGTGCATGGCGTGGGTGAGGAGGTCTCGGGCGGTTGCTTGAACGAGGTTCTCGGTGAGCTTTCCGCCGTAGGTTTCGATCGGGCCCCATTTACGGGTGGTGCCATCCACCCCGTCGAAGAGAATGCTGGTCATGCCGAAGCGGTTCTCACCCAGGCGCGGCCGTGGGTAGCACAGCTCCCGTCTGGATGGCAGGGCGATAAACAGGCACCCAGAGCGGTAGGACAGGTGGATGCGCCCGACCTGCGTGGGCGTTCGGGTCTCAACTGTGGTGATGGCTGCTTGTTCGATGTCGTGCCAGAACTGCACGACCATAGGGTTGGCATCCCGCCACGCATCCACCAGCGGCTTCAACTCTGACTCGTCCAGCCCCATGCGCAAGGCTCCCATGGCTTTCAGAGCTCCGACCGAGCCGCCGTATCCGCAGGCCAGGACCGCGATCTTCCCTTTCTGGCGTAGCTCGCTGTTGGCTCCGTGTTTCTCGACTGGGACACCGAACATGCGGCTCGCGGTCTGGCAGTAGAGGTCTTTGCCCTCGCGGAACGCCTGTAGGGTTCCTTCTTCTCCGGCGAGCCACGCCAGTACCCTGGCTTCGATTGCGCTGAAGTCAGCGACGATAAACCGGTGGCCCTTGCTGGGGATGAAGGCGGTGCGGATGAGCTGGCTCAGGGTGTCTGGTAGCGGGCTGTAGAGCAGTTCGAGGGCGTCACTGTTGCCTGCGTTGAGGAGGCTGCGGGCAGAAGCGAGGTCGGGCATGTGGTTGCGCGGCAGGTTCTGTACTTGGATGAGCCGTCCGGCGAAGCGTCCGGTACGGCCAGCCCCCATGTACTGGATGAGGCCACGTGCCCGATCATCGCTGCCTGCGACGGTGAGCATGGCCTGGTACTTCTTCACAGACGACCGCGAGAGATCCTGGCGCAGCCGGAGCACCTCAGCGACATCGCCGGTTACCGTCTCGAGGGCGGCCTCCACCTCGGTCTTCGTCAAGGACTCCAGCTCGCAGCCATGGGCGGCTAACCAGTCTTTGAGCTGGATGGGGCTATTGGGGTTCTCCAATCCGGTGAGCTGCTGGGCGCGCGCCAGGCAAGTGTCGCGGTGGCGGCTGTCGACCTCGACCGCGTGGGCGGCAAGCTGGGTGTCGATGCGGACCCCGGTGTCATTGATGCGCTGATCCAACCAGTACGTCTCCCACTCCGCTTCCAGCATGGGGTTGCGGGCAAGCCGAGAGGCGAGTTGGACTTCGACGTCAACGTCGCGGCGGTTGTAGGAGATGTACTGCTGCCAACCCACCGGATCATCGCTGGGCAGCACCCGGATGCCATCCTTGCCGGGGATGGAGAAGCGGCGGATGAGCTTTTGCCCGGCAGGATCTTTCTCGATCGGGAGGCGTAGTGCTTTGGCTGCCCCGTCCAGGCTCATCGGCAAGCCCAGGGAAGCTGCCCACACCATGGTGCAACGCCACCCACGCGGACCCAGAAACCCCTCAGCGAGCAGGTCTGGGTGATGGCGGCGCAGATAGGCGCTCATGCAGACACGCTCGAAGGATGCGTTGAACGCCGACTTCGTAACAGTCGGGTCAGTGAGCGCTTGGAGAATCCCCGGTGGGATGGGCTCACCCCGAGCCAGGTCGATGACCTTAGCGGGTGCCCCGTCAATGCTGTAACCAAACAAGAGGATGCGGAACGCCTCGTCTTCGGCGTACCGGTACACACCCGCGGTGGCGAGGTTGGTGGGACTGAAGGTCTCAAGGTCCAGGGAGAGCGAGCGCATTGGGTGTCCTATCTATAGATGTGGTTGTGGCGGGACACCCACACCTGTCGGTATGAGCGCCCCGCCACTGTGCGATGAGCGGTTAGGCCAGGAAGTCATCCCCAGCGCTGAACGCTGCGAAATCATCAGCAGCCGACGTGCGGCCACCACCCAGCGGCTCGCCATCACGCAGCTTTTGCACGTTGCCGAGCCCGCAGGCGATGCCGCGATTGCCGTTGGTGTTGAAGGCGTAGAAGCTCAGCGAGACGCGGGCGTAGCAGCCGGAGTACATCTCCGCAGGTGAGAGCACCGGGTTGAGGTCCTGGTCGACGACCTCGGGCGGCAGGGTGGAGTTAGCGTTGACGAAGAAGCACCCGGCATAGGCTTCGTCGTCACGCTCGGTATCCCCGTCACGCAGCGGGAGCTTGAGGGCGGCCTTGTTCGGGCGCTTGCCACCGAACTTGGCAGTGCCTGCTTCGATGGCGGCGTCGATGGCCCGCTCGATCTTGCCGATCGTCTCCCGATCAGACTTCGGGATGATCAGGGAAACGGAGTACTTGGGTTTGGAGCCCTGGATGGACTGGGGCTCGAAAAGGTGTGCGTAGGACAGTCGGACTTCGCCGGTGACAACGCGAGTCGGATTGGTGTTCATGATTGGGTGACCTCCTTGGTCAGTTGTTGTTTGTGTTGGTGAAATCGGTGGCAGCACTCACGCGGTGCAGTGCTGGTCTCTTGTCGGATTCGGGAACGAGAGTGGGCTTGCCTTCGGGCTTGATGACCAGGTCTCCGAGCGTTTCGGTGAAGGCCCTCTTACCCATGAGGCGTTCCATGGCAGTGATGCCGATCAGGCGCTTGTCCCAGATGTCGCTGTAGCCGGCAGCCTTCGCGGCCTCAGCTACTGCGGCCTCGTCGGTGTATTTGCGGATGGAGCGGCCGGCGGCCACCTTGAACCCGGGGATCTGGGTGCCGGCTCGGGCCTTCGCGAGTGCCCATGCTTCGACGTCGGATGCCCAGGCTTTGAGCTCAGGGATCTTCGCCAGCACATCCGCAACCTCAGCCACAGATAGTTCTGCGGGTGGTGCGAACTCGTGCTTGGCTAGCGCGAGATTCGCTTCCGCACGGGCACGGCACGTACTGGCGATACGGCAGAACTGACACCACGAACCCGCGGCGTACTCACCCTCGCCCCGTGCGGCTAGGTCGGCGATGGGTTTGACCGTGTTCTCGCCCCATGTGATTAGGTCCTGGGTGCTGATCGTCCAGGTCTCGACGTTGGCCCGACGAGGCTGGAAGATGCTCAGCGCGACTTCCTCGATGTTGTGGAGCGCGTCGAACGCGGCCAGAGCGCCGAGCCCGTAGAGCATGAGCTGTGGGTTCTCCACCGGGGACACCTCAACACCCATCCCGTACTTCAGGTCAATGACCTGCAGGGTGGGTTCAGCGACGATCACGCAGTCCCCGGTACCGAAGCCGCCCGGGGCGAGGTGGGAGTAGTCCAGTCGCTGCTCGACATACACCTGCGGATTCGTGCAGTGCTCCCGCGCAGACTCGAGGTGCTGGGCAACGAACTGCACGTAGTCGTCGGTGTAGCCCTCCATCTCCTCATCAATCCACTCAGAGGTGGGGCGCTTCGCCCGGCGCTTCAAAAACCGCAGCAGCTTGTACTCAGCCAGAGCATGCGCAGCCGTACCCTGCAACGCTGCGTCCGACGGGGCGTCAGCCACGCCATCTGTGGCGAGTGCGGAGGGCGGGCAGTGCAGCCACCGGTGAGCACTCGAAGCACTCAAAAGTGCGTGGCTATCAGGCATGGGCGATCTCCTCAGCCCCAGCCATGATCTGGCCAAACTTGGCCGGATCCACCTCTGAGAGAGCCTTCGCACCGGCATCCAGGATGAGCTGGCGCACCTGGGCGGTGAACCCCTGCTGGGACAGCTCCGCCAAGAAAGCGCGCACCTCCTCCAGCGTGTACTCGCGCACCGGCTCGGCAGGCTTGACAGATTCCTCGGCTTCTACGCGTTCTTCGAGCTCGGCATGGAAAGCGGGCTCCTCCAGGCGGGCGGCGGCAACCGGACGGGCACCAGCCAGCGCGTACTCGTCTTCGATACCTTCCCAGCCGTCGGCTTCGAGCGCCTGCCCAACCATGGCCAGGCCCTCCATCATCCGGTTGATGCCCACGATCAGGGCGTTGCGGTGCTGCGGGTTCATGCCGCATCACCACCTGTGCGGTGAAGCTTGCTGCCTGCCGGGTGACGCTTGACCGCGTCAGCCATAGCCATCAGCTCCTCATCCGAACATTCCGCCCCACAGCACGAGGCCTCATCGACCCTGCGCAGCGTCACGTCCCGTACCTCCCGGCCGGGGACCAGAACGGTCACGTCCCGCATGGGACCGAACAACCAGGTCAAGAGCCGCTCTCGCAACCCCACCCGGCCGATGTTGATGGCCTTGGCCGGGTCAGGTTCTCGCGACAGACTCACTGTCACCGTCTTGTGTGTCATCAGCTTCCTCCTTAGAAACTTGGTGGAAGGAAGGTGGTGCCCGGATTGGCTTGATGCTCCTTCCACCCTCAAGGCGGCGACGAGGCCTAGTTGATAACCCCAGGGTCGGACAGCAGTACGCGGAGCTTTTTCTCGGCGCGGTCCCGGATCTTTTTGACCATCGGCTGGGACACGCCCAGCACAGCTGCGATGTCCCGCTGGGAGAGGCCGTAGACACGGGAAGCGACTACTACCTGCCGCTCCCGTTCAGACAATGCGGCTAGTGCTTGGCGCACGGCCAAGCTGGTCGACCATGCGTCGGTGGCATCGTCTGGCGTGGTGGAGGTGTAGATGCCGTTGCGGTAGCCGGATGCGGCGTGCAGGCCGACCTGGCTGGACTCGATGTCCTCATCACTGGGGTCGCTGTCATCGACCGAGAGGAAACCGGTGTGGGTGCGCCAGCGCCGCGACGTGCTGCGCTCCGAGGCATTGAGCTCCTCGAGAATCTCACTCAAAGACCGACGCTCAACCGTGCCGGGATCCTCGGCCTGCGCCAGGCGATTCTGATAATCACCCTCAATCCAGGCATCGACCTCGGCCGGGGTGATACGGAAGCTGGTATCGCGGGTTGCTCGCCGCGCGTCAGCGGCGACCGTGACCTCGAACGCGAGCTTGACAGTGATGTAGTTGTGCGGGGTGGAGGCGTTGCCTGCCATGTTTGGCTCCTGTCGCTTGCTGCGACGGAGGCCCGGCCCCACCTGGACGTTGGTGGAGCGCGAAGATCAACCCGGGGACGAAAACAGGGCAGGCCAACCACCCAGGCATGCGTGCCTGAGCGACTGACCTGCCCTGGACGTCCAGAAGGGCGGATCTCCGCGCGGTTTGTATGGATGTGTGGAAGGCGTGCTGGTACCTGCGACACGCCGGTAACGGGGTCAGAGAAGGCCCCAATGGGTGGGTGTTGGTACTGGTAGATGGCCTAAGTTCGTTCCTCCTCCGTGTCATGCCTGTCGTGACGCGAGGCACGAGAAGCGCTTCGGAGAGGCTCTGGCTCGGTAAAATTCCAAGCATCGAGGTGCTGACGAGGCTCCCATGTCCCGCTCATCAACATAGGGAGGCGGTACCCCCCCCGTTCTGCACCGCGAATACACCAGAGCGCTACACCAGATCGGCCGGATCTACACCATCTGCTCTCTGGGCGTCGGTACGCAGCGAAGAGTTAGGAGGACGAGGTGAAGTTCTCCGAGCTGTTTGATCTGCTAGAGCCGGCTTTGCGGGCCGCGCCGGGCAGTGAGGTCGCCAAGTATGCGGGCTCTTCAGAGTTGAGTGTGGGGTGAGGCGTCGAGGACTTCCACTTTCTACGCATCGCTGACCCAGAAGAAGACGCCGCCAAGTACGTATACCCGTGCGACAAGACCTACACCGCCCCAGAACCCCCACTGCAGATACAAACTTTTCGACAATTCCTGCGCTACAAGTACGAGATTCACACGCCACACATGTCCCTGCGAGACATGGTTGGCCCCTATGTGCGTCTTGCCGGGCGCGACAACCTCACCCCAAGCCGTGCCCTGCAACAAAGCTCCTCAGATTCACCCACGGACGCCATCATTCGTCTGGAAAAACTCACCGGCTTCTACAGTCAGGTCGAGGGCGATCATCAGGGATTCCAGGACAGCTCGAAAAAGCTCCGGGCCTTCGACCGTGCCGACCATGAGGGCGTGTTCGTGGTTCAGCCCATCAAAGGCACCGAGGCCGAAGCAAAGCGGCGAGAAATCGTCCAACTTCAGCGCAAGTCCGAACAGATCCTGCGCGACGAGGACGAGCGCCTGCTCAAAGACGACGACATGATCACCGGACACAACGCGGAACTGCGTGCAAAGATCCGCGCTCTCCAGAACCAACAAGAAGGCGTGCGAACACAGATCAGCTTCCTTACAGCCAGCCATCCTGAAAGCACCGCCCCGTCGAATGCAGATTGGCATGAACTTGCCGAAATCTTCCCGCAGATCAACACGGACAGGCTCACACAGGTCGCAACATTCCATCAGCGTATTCGCACCAATCTTGCAGCCCAGGCAGAAGATGAAACCCTCCGGCTCCAAGCCGTCGACCAGGCACTCACGTCCCAAATCCGCGACCTGAGCCATCAGCTCATCAAGGAGCGTTCGTCTGCACGCCTGCCCAGGGCTCTCCTTGACCAGTACTCCCAAATTCAGGTTCAAATTCGCAACGTCGACCTGGCGCTTAGGCAGCACGAACGACGCAGTGAACTCGCCGCACAAGCCGAGCAGGCCAAAGAAGCACTCAGCCAGACTCAGGCAGGCGTACTCCCGGAAATCCAATCCCTCATCAACACGCGCTTGGAGGAACTCGCGCATGCGTTAGAAGAGGCAAACCCTCCCAAGCTCACGTTCAACAACTACGACAGCTACACCTTCAACGTTCCCGGCGACGATGGTACCGGCACCGCGTACACATCCATGGTCATGCTCGACCAAGCCATCCTCAGCATCACCGAGCTGCCGTTCCTCATCCACGACACTCCGGTCTGGGCGAACATCTCTAAACCTCGGCAAAGCCGGATCCTGTGCTACCTCGCCAACATGCCCAAACAGTCGTTCTTCGCGCTCGATGCCACCGGCGCCCTGAGCGCGGAAGCCCAAAAAGTCGTCGCTGCCCACACGGTCATCTCGCTCGATGCTGACGAAGAGTCCCTCTTCGGCTACATCACGAGCATGCCCGCTGACGAGCGCCCCACATTCGGGATTCCTTCCCATCGACTGCCCAGGTTCCGCAGGAAGCGTCAAGGCAAGAGCGGCAGTGACGGGCAACTTGAGTTCAACTTCGACGAACTTGACTGACCAATCCGCATGATTCTGGCGCACACACGGCCTCGCCTCACCCCTCCGAGAACGCCGAGAACCGATAATGGAAGATGGCGTGTCTCCTCGCGGCCGCTTCGAGCATCGCGGTGAGACAAACAAGGCAGCCGCGATGCTCCACGCTGGAGCAGGCGAGGAGGATATGTGAGCGAGCAGGTGCAACTAGTCAAGTCCAGGCAGCGTGTGGCCGACCATGGTGAGGTCTTCACCCCGGAATGGATGGTCAACGACATGCTTGACCTGGTCAAGGACGAGTCGGAGCGTATCGATGCTCGCGTCCTTGAGCCTGCCTGTGGCGAGGGCGCCTTCCTCCAAGAGATCCTGCGCCGCAAGCTCGCAACCGTTCACACCCGCTACGGCAAGAACGACTTCGAGCGCCGCCACTACGCACTCCTGGCCCTGATGAGCACTTACGGCATCGAGCTGCTTGCCGACAACGCCGAGATCTGCCGCGCCAACCTCCTCGCCATCTTCACGGACTTCATCGGAGAAGACCCCGACGGCTCGTGGGAATCGGCAGCTCGTGCAGTGCTGGCGATCAACATCGTTCAGGCCGATGCTCTGACCATGACGATCCCCAACGGCGAGCCTCTGACCTTTGCCGAGTGGGGGTACCTCGGGGCGGGAAAGTTCCAGCGACGTGACTTCCAGTATCAGGACCTGACAAAGCGTGCGGCTTTTGGGGAGGACACCTTGTTCGGATCCATGGACATGGCCGAGATCTTCACCCCCGATACGTCATTCCCTCCTATGACTGTGGCCGAGATTGCCGATAAAGGAGCGCAACCAGCATGAGCGTGTCGAACCTCCTGCTGAACAAGCACAACCCTGATGTGCTCACCTGCATCGCGAACCTCTCCAACGATGAAGTGTTTACACCTCCAGAGATGGCTGCAGCCATGCTTGATCTCGCCACCGAAGCATGGGCACGTGACCACGATGGGAGGAACCTGTGGGCGAACCCGAACGCCCGGGTGCTAGATCCGTTCGTGAAGACTGGGGTATTTCTACGGGAGGCGACCCACCGATTCAACGATGGGCTGGCCTCCCTGATTCCGGATCCACAGGAGCGGGTTAACCACATCCTCACCAAGCAGATTTACGGGATCGCGATCACGGAACTCACCGCTCTCATGGCTCGCCGAAGCGTGTACTGCTCGAAGTACGCCAACAGTGAGCACTCCATCTGCACGGCCTTCGACACACCAGAAGGCAACATCTGGTTTGAACGCACCGAACACACCTGGGATGACAAGAGCGGCATGCGCGAGAGCCGCGTCGACCCACTGTCCGGAGAGGAAATCTTTATCCGCACCGGCCGGCGCTGCTCCTACTGCGGGGCTAGGGAAGAAGACTACGGGCGCGGCGAAGATCTTGAGACCCATGCCTACGCCTTCACCCACACTGACGACATAAAGAAACGCGTTAACGAAATATTTGGAGCCAGTATGCATTTTGATCTGATCGTCGGCAATCCCCCTTACCAGCTTTCCGACGGAGGGTTTGGCAAGTCAGCGGCGCCCATCTATCAGGACTTTGTCGAGCAGGCGAAAGCTTTGGATCCCCGCTATTTGACGATGATCATCCCATCCCGGTGGTTCACTGGCGGCAAGGGTCTAGACGAATTTCGCGCCTCGATGCTCAACGATCGACGACTTCGCGCAATCACGGACTATGTCAATGCCTCGGACGTCTTCTCAGGCATTGGCCTCAAGGGCGGAGTGTGTTACTTCCTTTGGAATCGAGACAGCAAAGGTGACTGCACTGTAACAACGCACTTCAAAGATCAAGAACCGTCTGTCGCAACACGCCCGCTACTTGAAGCGGGAACTGAAACCTTTATCCGCTTCAATCAAGGAGTCAGCATTCTCAAGAAAGTTCTTGAAAAGGAAGCACCTGGCTCTTTCGCAGAATTGGTAAGCGCGCGTAAACCGTTCGGTCTCGACACCACATTCAAAGGCAACGACAGACGAAGGAACGAGACGGATTACGTCATCTACCAAAACGGAGGGACGGCATACGTCCCGGCGGAAACCATCCGGTCTGGACACGAGTTCGTCGACTGTTGGAAGTTGTTTGTTGGGCGTGCGGCTCCGGGTACGGGCAACAAGGATACTTATCCGCATCGGATCATTAGCACGCCGTTCCTAGGGAAACCGGGGGAGGTATCTTCCGAGACTTATCTGTGTATCGGGCCTTTCAACAGCGAATCTGAGGCAGCTAGCGCATTGTCCTACCTCAAGTGCCGTTTCACTCGCTTCCTTATCCTCCTGCACAAGGCTTCGCAGGATACAACTCGAAAGGTTTACACGTTCGTTCCGCAACAGTCCTGGGACCGAGAGTGGACGGATAAGGAGTTGTACGCCAAGTACGGGCTCACTGGTGAGGAGATCGCGTTCATTGAGTCCATCGTGCGCCCGATGGAGGATGAGTGATGGCCAGGCGGGATGAGGACCTCCTGCCCTCCAAACCCTCGGCGCGCCTGCGGATCTACGCCTGGTCTCCGAAGAATCCTCCATCCGGCTATGAGGGGCTCATTAAGGTCGGGCAGACCACGAAGGAGGATGTGCGAGAGCGGATCCGTGAGTCGCAGGGGCAGATGCAGCAGGAGTTCACCCTGCACGTCGACATCATTGCGGAGCGTGAGGATGGCAGCATCTTCCGTGACAGGGACGTCATCCAGCGCCTGAAGGCGAAGGGCTTTGCCAATCCTCACTTTGGCTCAGCGACCGAGTGGGTGCGCTGCAAGCCTGCTGATGTGCTCACTGCTATCGCGGAACTGCGCACCGGGGTGGAGTACACGGGCGAGCGCTACCAGACCTTCGCGATGCGCCCCGAGCAAGCCCGTGCTGTCGAACAAACTCTTGCCTATTACAACTCCATCTGGGAAGAAGATCCGGGTGCGGTCCCGCGCTTCTTGTGGAACGCGAAGATGCGCTTCGGCAAGACCTTCACCACCTACCAGCTCGCCAAACGCATGGGCGCCAAACGCGTGCTGGTGGTGACCTTCAAACCTGCCGTCCAAGACGCCTGGCGTGAAGACCTGGCAAGCCACGTGGACTTTGAAGGCTGGCAGTACCTGAGCGCGAAAACCCTCGATGAGGGTGGCGAAGTCAAGGCAGATCAGCCTCTGGTCTACTTCGGCTCTTTCCAGGACCTCCTCGGACGGGACAAGAAGACCGGCCTGATCAAGTCCAAGAACGAGTGGATTCACACTGTCAACTGGGACCTGGTGGTCTTCGACGAGTACCACTTCGGAGCCTGGCGGGAGAACGCCAAAACCCTCTTCGAAGGTGAGGATGAGAAGGAAGCTGCCAAGGAACTCAAGGCTGAGTACCACGAGGGGCTGGTCGCCTTCGATGAAGAGCTCGACGAGCTGGGTAGCGATGAAGAAGACTTTCTTCCCATCACGACCCGCTCCTACCTCTACCTCTCGGGCACACCCTTCAAGGCTCTTGCCACGGGCGAGTTCATCGAGGAGCAGATCTTCAACTGGACCTATACCGACGAACAGCTTGCCAAACGCGAATGGGCGCGTGAGCATCCCGGTGAGTGGAACCCGTATGCCGCGCTACCGGAGATGCGTCTGCTGACCTACCGGATGCCTGATGACCTGGTGGCTATCGCGCACCAGGGTGAGTTTAACGAGTTCGACCTCAACACCTTCTTCGAAGCCACAGGCAGTAATGAGACAGCGCGGTTCGTCCACGAATCTGACGTACAGAAGTGGCTGGACCTTATCCGTGGCGAGCACGCGCCCACACAGATGGACATGCTCAAAGCTGGTGGCCGCCCACCCTTCCCGTACGCGGATGCCCGTCTGCTTCCTTACCTCCAGCACTCGTTCTGGTACTTGCCAAACGTCGCTGCCTGCCAGGCCATGGCGAACCTGCTCGCTGCGCGGCACAACACCTTCTGGCATCAGTACCAGGTGATCGTCGCTGCTGGCGTGGGCGCTGGGGTTGGGGTTGAAGCACTCCCGCCCGTACGTGAGGCAATTGGGGACGGGCACGACACCAAGACCATCACGCTGTCGTGCGGCAAGCTCACCACCGGGGTGACCGTCAAGCAGTGGTCATCAATCCTGATGCTGCGCAACCTCACCAGCCCGGAGTCCTACTTCCAGGCCGCTTTCCGGGTGCAGTCCCCGTGGGCCATCAAGAACCCCAATGGGGATGACCCGAACCGGGAGGAGGTCCTCAAGCCTGTCGGATTCGTTTTCGACTTCGCACCCACGCGCGCTCTGCGCCAGATCGCCGACTACGGCACAGGGCTACATCCCGAGGCGAAGAGCCCCGAACATGCCGTCGCCGAGCTCGTCAACTACCTCCCGGTTCTGGCCTACGACGGTGCCACAATGAAGGAGATCGATGCGGGCGAGGTGCTCGACATCGCTATGTCTGGCACCTCGGCCACCCTCCTGGCGAAGAAGTGGGAGTCCGCGATCCTCGTCAACGTCGACAACATGACGCTCAAGAAGATCATGAACGACGAGCGTGCCATGGAAGCCATCCTCAATATCGAAGGCTTCCGTGCCCTGGGTGTTGACATCTTCGAGACCGTGGTCAACAAGAGTGAATCGGTGTCGAAGATGAAGAAGGAAAAGGGTGACTCGCTGACCAAGAAGGAGAAGAAGGAGCTCACAGCTGAGGAGAAGGAGTACAAGTCCAAGCGCAAGCAGATCCAGGAAAAGCTCATCAAGTTCGCTACCCGGATCCCAGCGTTCATGTACCTGACTGACTTCAGGGAGAACACGCTCTACGACGTCATCACCAAGATCGAACCAGACCTGTTCAAGCGGGTCACCGGTTTGTCCGTGGAGGATTTCAATCTCCTGGTGAACCTGGGGGTCTTCAACTCCATCCACATGAACCAGGCTGTCTTCGCCTTCCGTCGCTATGAGGATGCTTCCCTGTCCTACGTCGGCTACGCCTCCCATGCGGAGCAAAAGCGCCGTGAAGACCTGCGCCAAGTTGGCCTGTACGACACCGTCATTACCCTGAAAGCTGAATGAGCATGGGTAGCGTTATTTCCATCGTTCTGTCTGCCGGTGCGCTCATCATTGCCATCTGGGCTGCTGTCGAGTCGCACCGAGCCAATAGGCGCTCAGCAGAAGCCAACCGAATCGCTGAATGTGCTAACACGCTCGCAGAGCAATCGAATGAGCATGCTGACAAGGCGAACCTCATCAGTGCGCAGGCACTTGAACTAGCAGAACGAGAAGCACCCGCCCCTCTGAGCGAATTGGTGCGGCTGGACAAGCACAAATGGGCATTCACCAATCAGTCTGGTCGCATCATTGAGTTGGTGGCGATCTCAGCACTCCCGGATGAAGCCGAGCAATTCGTGCGTTACTCATCGCTTCCTCATCGTCTGGACTATGGAGATCAGTACGCGCTGACCATCCTTGGCGCATGGGGTTTGACGGTAGAAGCCCTGATTATTAAGTGGCGCTTCAAAGGTGAGGATGAGATTCACGAAACACGACGCAGCGTTTCCTAGTTCGCCCGAGCTCCGTACCCTTTGACGCTTGTTCGATACCTTTTGACGCAAGCCCCATACTTTTTGACGCGGGGCTGAACCTTTTGACGCTAGGCCATACTTTTTGACGCTTCCTGCCTTGACGCACCGAGCGAGCCTCTGAGACACCCCTCCGAGGCTCTGATCCACCCCGGTGGGGAGCCACTCCACAGCGCAACGCACCCAGCCCCAACACCCTGAAAACCGCCCCAGAACAGCGAAAACGCCACCCTGGACACTTCCCGGCCGGGCCGGAATTCCTTGTATCCAGAGTGACGTTCTAGTGGAGCGAGTGACGGGAATCGAACCCGCGTGTGCAGCTTGGAAGGCTGCCGTTCTACCATTGAACTACACTCGCGTGCAGGGCTGGTTCCAGCCCCGAGACTCAAGCCGCTAGGCGGCTGAGTCAGTCAAGACTCAGTGCTCCAGGAGACCGGTCTTGTAGGCCTTCGCCAGGCGGCGGGGCACGGTGATCTCGCGGCCCGCGACGCGGATGGTGTTGAGCTCGGTGAGCTCAGCCTTCCACTGCGAGCGGCGGTTGCGGGTGTTGCTGCGGGACATCTTCCGCTTCGGCACTGCCATGAGCCCGCTCCTTCCAAAGTCTGGGGATCGCACGATCCATCGAAAACTGGACCGAGGGACACCATAACGACTTCCATGGAGCGGCTTCCACCCCGCTACCCCGCTTCGGCATGTGAGATCAGTCCCTTGCGCCGTCAGCCGCCTGGCATCTGAGCCACACGCGGCGTCTGGGAGGATCCTGTCATGCCCTCCGCATCTCCCTCCAGCGCCGCCTCCACTCCCCCTGCCATGCTGACACTGGCCCGCCAGCCTCACCCGGAGACTGATCTGGAGGTCAAGCGCTCCCACTTCCTGGCTCGCGCAGCCCGCACCGACTCTGAGGAGGAGGCCCGGGCCTTCATCGCCTCGGTACGCGCAGCCCACCCCACGGCCCGGCACCACTGCTCGGCCTTCATCGTCTCGGTCCCCGGCGCCCTGCCCATCGAGCGCTCGTCGGACGACGGCGAGCCCTCCGGCACCGCCGGTCAGCCGATGCTGGAGGTCCTGCGGGGAACGGGACTGACGAACACCACCGTCGTGGTCACCCGCTACTTCGGGGGCACGCTGCTGGGAACCGGAGGGCTGGTCCGCGCCTACTCCGACGCCGCTGCCCAGGGTCTGGCAGCGGCGTCCCAGGTCCGCCTCGCCACCCGTTACCTGTGGGACGTACGCGTGCCCGTCACCGACGCCGGCCGCCTGGAGGCGGACCTGCGTGCCCATCCAGACCTCAGCGTCAAGGAGACGATCTGGGGGCCGACCCACGCCGTCGTCCTGCTGGCCACCGACTCACCCGACCCTGCACCCCTGGCTGAGCTGCTCGCCTCCCTTACCCAGGGCGAGGCGGTTCCCGAGCCGGCCGGAAGCGCCGTCGTCGAGCTGCCCGTCTGAGCGCTAGCACCCCGCGACCGGCGTAGGTCACTATGCGGACGCCTTGACGTCCCTCCTACCGCGAGGGTTATTGTCACCTCAACCAGTCAGGCTTGGCACAGCACCGAGCCACGCCTCAGGAGAGGAGGACCCCCATGGTGGCCAACGGCGTCATGTGTGCGATGTCCCTCTCCTGCTGCCAGTGTCGGTAGGGCGCCAGGCCACGAGCTTGAGTGCGCGCGATGACGCGTACTTGCCCGGCGCTCAGGGCATCAGCCCACCCCTGCATCAGCAGCACCCCTGCCCCACACTCGCACCTCTGACTGACCCATCTGCCGGGACATGAGTACCCGGGACATCACAAGGAAGAAGCATCATGGCTTACCTGTCCAACATCACCGAGGCCGTCGGCAACACCCCGCTGGTCAAGATCAACCGCGTCATCTCCGGCCCCGCCACCGTCCTGGCCAAGGTCGAGGCCTTCGAGCCCGCCAGCTCGGTCAAGGACCGCATCGCCCTGTCGATCGTGCGCGCGGCCGAGGCCGCCGGGGCGCTCAAGCCCGGTGGCACGATCGTCGAGGCCACCAGTGGCAACACGGGCGTGGGACTGGCGATGGTGGGCGCTGCCCTCGGCTACCGCGTGGTCATCACCATGCCTGAGACCATGAGCAAGGAGCGCCGCGCCATCATGCGCGCCTTCGGCGCCGAGCTGGTGCTCACCTCCGAGGGAGGGGTCGCCGGAGCGGTCAAGAAGGCCCAGGAGATCCAGGCAGCCACCGAGAACTCGATCCTCGCCTCCCAGTTCACCAACCCGGCCAACCCCAAGGTCCACCGCGAGACCACGGCCCTGGAGATCCTGGAGCAGGCCGGCACGGTGGACGCCTTCGTCGCCGGAATCGGCACCGGCGGCACGCTGACCGGCGTGGGCACCGTGCTGCGCCAGAGGGTTCCCGGCGTCAAGATCTACGGCGTCGAGCCTGCCGAGTCCCCGCTGCTGAGCGAGGGCCACGCTGCCCCGCACAAGATCCAGGGCCTGGGCCCGAACATGGTCCCGGAGGTCCTCGACCAGGGCATCTGGGACGAGCTGCTGCACATCTCCTCCGAGGACGCGCTGACCTACGCCCGCCGCGCCGCCAAGGAGGAGGGCCTGCTGGTCGGCATCTCCTCCGGTGCCGCCCTGGCCGCCGCGGACCTGCTCTCCCAGCGCCCGGAGCTGGAGGGCAAGACCATCGTGACGGTGCTTCCTGATACCGGCGAGCGCTACCTGTCCACCCCGCTGTACGCCGACTACCTCAGCTAAGACCTGCCGGCCAAGGCGCGGTCCCGCTGCGGGGTGAGCACTCCCGAGCTGTCCCGTCATACGACGGTGGCTCCCCTGGGAACAGGGGAGCCGCCGTCGGCGTTCGTCTAGTGACCAGCTTCTTCCACGACCAGGACTACCCATGCGATCCACCCACCGTTCTCTCCTCCGCACGGCCAAGGAGGACCTGGCCGCCGCACGGCGTCAGGACCCGGCGGCCCGTTCCAACCTGGAGGTCGCCCTGCTCTACCCAGGTGTACACGCGGTATGGGCCTATCGCCTGGCCCATCACCTGTGGGGATCCGGGCATGCCTTCGCTGCGCGGGCGATCTCCCAGACGGCCCGCAACCTCACCGGTATCGAGATCCACCCCGGCGCCACGATCGGCCAGAGGTTCTTCATTGACCACGGCATGGGTGTGGTCATCGGGGAGACCGCCGAGGTGGGTGACGACGTCCTCATGTACCACGGCGTCACCCTGGGTGGTGTCTCCACCAACCCCGGCAAGCGGCACCCCACGATCGGCAACAACGTCCAGATCGGGGCCGGCGCGAAGGTGCTCGGCCCTGTCACGGTCGAGGACGGCGCCAAGATCGGGGCGAACGCGGTGCTGGTGAAGAACCTGCCGGCTGAGCACGTGGGCGTGGGCGTGCCCGCGCGCGTGCGCGACCCACGCACCGATCCCGAGCTCATGCTCGACCCCACGATCTATATCTGAGACTCCCTCGCCCCCAGGGGCGCTCAGCGCACGACGACGCCGCCGGCCAGGTCCCGCAGGCGACGGAAGACCTCTCCCCCGCTGGCGCGCGAGCCGTTGTGCTCGTACTCGCTGGTCACCCAGGTGCGCAGGCCGGGCACCAGCGCCGCCGTGGCGAGCGAGGTCTGCATCGGCACGTACACGTCCCTGGCATACACCGCCGCCGCCCCGCGCACGCCTCCGCTGGCCAGGCTCGCCGGGTCGTAGAGCGCCGGCCACTCCTGGTGCGCCACGAGCTCAGCGACCTCACGCCAGGGCCGCAACGTGGCGTCCTCGGTGAAGAACTCCGGGCGCACGTGCTCACCGGTCAGCAGCGTCGGATCGTCATCGAAGACCGCCGGACGCACACGCGCCGCGGCCCAGCCGGTCACGCCGCCATCGGCCCAGCAGGACTCGTGGATGACGGCGTAGAGCGGAAAGCGCCCGCCGAAAGCCAGCAGCTGGCCGAGGCCGTAGCGTAAGGCCCAGCTCTCCGGGTCCCGCTCCAGCAGGTAGTGCAGCGTGTCCGTACCGCCGCTGGCCCCCAGCAGCGAGCCCAGCGACCGCAGCCGCTCCGGTCCCACCACCTCCCCGCTCGACGTCGTCAGCTCGCCGCGCCCCGCCAGCTCGGCCAGGCGCGCCATCGCCTGACGGTCACCGGGGTAGCGCGCGTAGTGCTCCTCGGACTTGGCCCGCATCGCCTCGTAGGTGAGGGCGTAGACCTCGTCGATCGAGCGCCCGACGGCGGGCAGGCCTCCTGTGAGGTAGATGGTCTCCAGGCTGTCGGGATGAGCACTGGCGTAGCGGATCGTGCAGAAGCCCCCGAAGGACTGGCCCAGCAGGCTCCACCGCTCGATCCCCATCGCCCGGCGCAGGTCTTCGCAGTCCTCGACGATCTCGTCAGCGCGGAAATGAGTGAGCAGGCGTGCTGTGCCTCGGGCATCTCCCCCGGCATCGGGCCGGTCGATCGGCGTGGAGGCACCTGTGCCTCGCTGGTCAAGCAGGATGACGCGGTAGTGCTCGAGCACCGCGCTCAGCCAGCCCGCCCCGCCGTCGCCGCCCGGGCGCGGTGACTCGCAGCCCGGTCCTCCCTGGAGGAAGACGAGCGCCGGCAGCTCACTCGGGGCTGCCTCCAGGGCCGAGCGCCGGGCGACCTCACGGGCGTAGACGGTGATCTCGCGGCTGCCATCAGGCAGGGTGTCCCCGGCTCCAGAGCGATCCAGCGGCACCCGTAGGTGCAGGTCGCGGCAGAACAGTCCCGCGACGGAGGTGGTCCAGGGGCCGGTGATCAGGCGCGAGGTGGTGCTCATAGGCCTCACGCTACCCACTCGCCGCCCAGGCAGCAGCCAGACCCTCCCGGCTCAGCAGACCCGGCAGCTCAGCGAGCCCGGCAGCTCAGCGAGCCTGGCAGCGGGGGCACCAGAACAGGCGCCGTCCGGCGACCTCCCTCTCGCTCACGGGCGTGCCACAACGTAGACAGGGCCGGCCCGTGCGGTGGTAGACGTACCAGCGGGCCGCTTCCTCGTCCCCGGCCGGCACCGGCTCGGGCACGTCCTCGGGCTCCACGGTGGTGATGAAGCCTGTGGCCACGCCGTACTCCATGAGCGGGACCAGGTCCTCCCACAGCCCGTGCAGACGTTTCTCGCTCACCCGGTTGCCGGGCACGAAGGGGCTCACGCCCCTGCGCAGCAGGGACTCGGCACGGTAGATGTTGCCGACTCCGGAGATGACCGACTGGTCCATGAGCAGCTCGCCGACCGCCTTACGACGACGGCGCACGGCGTCCACGAAGACCTGCGGGTCGCCGTCGGGCCTCAGCGGATCAGGGCCAAGGCGACGGCGGACCTGCGCCACCTCGCAGGTATCGAGGATCTCGCATGCCGCCGGTCCGGTCAGGTCGGCGACGCCGTGATCACCTTCCAGGCGTACTCGCACCGCACCTCGGGGCTCGGGCGCCTGCCACTGGCCGGGCGAAGGCTCCGCAGGGAGGCCTGCGGCGTCGTCCTGCCCGCCAGACAGACCTGACAGGGCCGAGCCGCCGCCGTGGGCCAGCGCGTGCTCACCACGCTCCCCCACCCGCCGGCGGGGTGCCCCGATGGCGTGGGGCGCGGTGAAGGTGGAGTCGCCGTCGAAGGTCCACGAGCCGTACAGGCCCAGGTGAATCCGCAGCCATGTCACCGGCGCCGGCCCGTCGGCTGGCGGGCAGTCAGCGCTCTCAGTCAGCCTGCGAGGGCGCGCCTGACCCGATCCAGCACGAACGCTGCCCGCGCCGGGCAGCTCGAAGGGAATATCAGCCTGCGGAGCGAAGGCAACGAAGAGGTGCTTGCCGTGGGCCTCGGCCCCCACCAGTACCTGGCCGTCCAGGCGCGCGGCGCCGGCAGCAAAACGCCCCTGTGGGGAGGACACGTGCAGGCGCTGGCCGCCAAAGAGCTCGCTGAGGGCGGCGGCGAGCCGGTGGATCGTATGACCTTCAGGCATGGGCCAGACGGTACCCGGCCTGGCTCAGGCGCTGTGGTGGGCGCGCTCGTAGTCCAGGACCTGGTCAATGCGGCCCTGGTGACGCTCCTCGCCAGAGAAGGGCTCGGCCACGAAGGCGTCGAGGATCTCGATGGCTTCCTCGGTGGAGTGCTGACGCGCGCCCAGGCCCGCCACGTTGGCGTTGTTGTGCTGGCGGGCGAGCCTGGCGGTCTCGACGTTCCAGACCAGTGCCGCGCGCACGCCGTCGACCTTGTTGGCGGCGATCTGCTCACCGTTGCCCGATCCGCCCAGCACGATGCCGAGCGAGCCGGGGTCAGCGACGACGGCCTCGGCTGCGGCAAAGCAGAACTCAGGGTAGTCATCGAGGCGGTCGTAGACGTAGCAGCCGTGGTCCACAACCTCGTGACCCTGCTCAGTGAGGTGGCTGACGAGCACACCCTTGAGCTCAAATCCAGCATGGTCCGTTCCAATGTGAATACGCATGGGCGCAATTGTGCCTCACGCGAACAGTCACCGCCGACCGTGAGCACGATCGAGCACGGGACGCGGCGACCACTAGGTTGTCACCATGACTGAGACCACACCGACCGACGCCTCCCCGATCCTGGCCGGCGTGCTGGACACCGCCGCCGCTGACACCTCCGTCCGCGTCCAGGACGACCTCTTCCGCCACGTCAACGGCACTTGGCTGGCCACCGCCCCGATCCCTGCAGACCGCCCGAGCGCCGGTTCCTTCTACGACCTGCGTGACGCCTCCGAAGAGGCCTGCCACGCGATCCTGGAGGAGCTGGCCGCCTCCCAGCCCGATCTAACCACGCCAGCAGGCAAGATCGCCGGCCTGTACGCCACCTTCATGGATGCCGAGCACATCGAGTCCCTCGGCGCCCAGCCCTTGGAGGCAGAGCTTGCCCCGGTCCTGGCCGCCACCACCAAGGAGGAGCTGGCGCGGTTGCTCGGTTCCTTGATCCCCACCGGGTTTAGCGGCGTGGTCGGCGTGGACGTGGAGAACGACCTCAACGCCCCCGAGCGCTACACCACCTGGGTGGGCCAGGCCGGTATCGGCCTGCCTGACGAGTCCTACTACCGCGAGGAGGCCCAGGCCGAGGTCCGCCAGGCCTACGTGGCACACATCGCCACGATGCTGCGCCTGGCCGGGATCGCCGAGGACGAGGCAGCCGCCGCACGCGCTGTAGCGCGCGTCATGGCCGTGGAGACCGCGCTGGCCAAGGGGCACTGGGACCGCGTGGCCTGCCGCGACATCGAGAAGATGAACAACCCACGCTCCTGGCAGGAGATCGTCCAGGCTGGAGCAGGCTTCCCCTGGCAGGCCTGGCGCGAGGGCATCGAGGCAGCAGCCCGTGCCGCGGGCGCGCAGATGGGCGACTTCCTTGCACACGCCATCGTCGAGCAGCCTGACTACCTCGCCCACGCCGCCAGCGTGTGGCGCGCGACCGACCTGGAGGACCTGAGGCTGTGGGCGGCCTGGCACGTGGTTCACGGCCGCGCGACGCTGCTGTCCTCCTCCTTCGTCAACGAGAACTTCTCCTTCTACTCCCAGCGCCTGCAGGGTGTGGACGAGCTGCGCCCCCGCTGGAAGCGGGGCGTCGGCCTGGTCGAGGCGTGCCTGGGCGAGGCGCTGGGCGAGATCTACGTTGAGCGGCACTTCCCGCCCTCGCACAAGGAGGCCATGGAGACGCTGGTCGCCGACCTTATCGAGGCCTACCGCCAGTCCATCTCCTCGCTGGAGTGGATGGGGCCGGCCACGCGCGAGCGCGCGCTGGACAAGCTGGCCCAGTTCACCCCGAAGATCGGTTACCCGACCACCTGGCGCGACTACTCCGCCGTCGTCATCACGCCCGGGGACCTGCTGGCCAGCGTGCGCAGCGTGGAGGACTTCGACCTGGCCCGAGCGCTGCGCAAGCTCGCTGGCCCGGTGGACCGCGACGAGTGGCACATGACCCCGCAGACGGTCAACGCCTACTACAACCCGACGATGAACGAGATCGTCTTCCCCGCCGCCATCCTCCAGCCTCCCTTCTTCGACCCGCAGGCCGACGCCGCCGTGAACTACGCCGGCATCGGCGCGGTGATCGGGCACGAGATCGGGCACGGCTTCGATGACCAGGGCTCGACCTTCGACGGCACCGGAAAGGTGGTGGACTGGTGGACCGACGAGGACCGTGAGGCCTTCGCTGAGCGCACCAAGGCACTCATCGCCCAGTACGACGCCTTCCAGCCCGCCTCGCTCGTGGCCCGGGCCGAGCGTGAGGGCACGCCGGTGGCCGAGGTGCCGCACGTCAACGGCGCGCTGACCATCGGGGAGAACATCGGTGACCTGGGTGGGCTGGGTATCGCGCTCAAGGCCTACCGCCTGGCGCTGGCACGCGAGGGCGTCAGCTCGGTGGGCGAGGCACCGGTCATCGACGGGCTCAGCGCGCTGGAGCGTTTCTTCTACTCCTGGGCCCGGATCTGGCGAGGCAAGAACCGCGATGAGCAGGCCGAGCTGCTCCTGACGATCGACCCGCACTCCCCGGCGGAGTTCCGCTGCAACGGGATCGTGCGCAACGTCGAGGCCTTCTACGAGGCCTTCGGCGTGGTCGAGGGTGATGGCCTGTGGCTTGACCCCAAGGAGCGAGTCAGCATCTGGTGAGCTACAGCGCCCAGGACTGAGAACGGGACGAGGGCGGCCTGAGGAGCGCGACGGCGCCACTCGGGCCGCCCTTCGCCGTCAACTCTGCGCAGTGCCTTCCAGGTACCGCGCCACCGCCCGCGCGAGGTTGCGCGGCCCCTCTCGCAGCGCCTGCTCGACCGCGACCTCCTCGTCCACGATCGGCACCACTCGCGCGCCCAGCTCCTCCAGCG
>OENY01000160.1_pt1 | contig 24024 bp, 18 predicted proteins | sample 1539391 | NCBI WGS metagenome assembly OENY01 (sample SAMN03777356, study PRJEB22549) | human gut metagenome | biome: gut; feature: infant; material: feces | host: Homo sapiens | collected 2013-11-24 | reverse complement strand
GGCCACCAGCGCGGTGGCGATGACGTCCGCGACCTCGGTGAACTCGGTGGCGCCGAAGCCGCGGGTGGCCAGCGCCGGGGTGCCGATGCGCAGGCCGGAGGTGACTCGGGCCGGACGCGGGTCGAAGGGGACCGCGTTGCGGTTGACGGTGATGCCGGCGGAGTGCAGGAGGTCCTCAGCCTGCTGGCCGTCCAGGGAGGAGTCGCGCAGGTCGACCAGCACCAGGTGGACGTCCGTGCCACCCGTCACCAGCGTGATGCCGGCCTTGGCGACGTCCTCACGCAGGAGGCGCTCAGCGAGGATCGCGGCGCCCTCGACGGTGCGGCGCTGGCGGTCCTTGAACTCCTCGGTGGCGGCGATCTTCATCGCCACGGCCTTGGCGGCCACGACGTGCATGAGCGGGCCACCCTGCTGTCCGGGGAAGACGGCGGAGTTGAGCTTCTTGCCCAGCTCCTCGCCGTGCGAGGAGATGATCATTCCCGAGCGCGGGCCACCGAGGGTCTTGTGGACGGTGGTGGACACGACGTCGGAGAAGGGGACGGGGCTGGGGTGCAGGCCCGCGGCGACGAGGCCGGCGAAGTGCGCCATGTCAGTCCACAGGTAGGCGCCGACCTCGTCCGCGATCGAGCGGAAGGCCTCGAAGTCGAGGTGGCGAGGGTAGGCGGACCAGCCGGCGATGATGACCTTGGGGCGCTCGCGCAGGGCGGCCTCGCGCACCTGGTCCATCTCGATGCGGTGGGTGTGCTCGTCCACGCCGTAGGCGGTCGCGTTGTACAGCCGGCCGGAGAAGTTGATCTTCATGCCGTGGGTGAGGTGACCGCCGTGCGGCAGGGCCAGGCCCAGGATGGTGTCACCGGCCTGGGCGAGAGCGTGGAGGACGGCGGCGTTGGCCTGGGCGCCGGAGTGGGGCTGGACGTTGGCGTAGTCGCCTCCGAAGACAGCCAGGGCACGCTCGATCGCCAGGGACTCAGCGACGTCCACGACCTCACAGCCGCCGTAGTAGCGCTTGCCGGGGTAGCCCTCGGCGTACTTGTTCGTCAGGACCGAGCCCTGGGTCTGCAGGACCGCGCGGGGAACAAAGTTCTCCGAGGCGATCATCTCCAGGGTCTCGCGCTGGCGAGAGAGCTCACCGTCCAGGACGGCCGCGATCTCGGGGTCGAGCTCGGCCAGGGACATGGCGTTGAGTGAGGTGGCGGCGGGACCAGTCATGGTTCTCCTCAGTGCGTTGTCTGAGCGCGGCAAGCCGCGCGGTGCGTCGACCTCGGCCCAGGCGGGCGACCAGGTACAGGTACGTGCTCGTGGTCCGGGTGGTCAGCCCAAGAGGCTGAACACCAGCAGGCTAGCCCGACCCTGAGACACAAACTCGGCCCCTGTCTAGCCGGCCTGCCAGGCCGCGAGCGTGATCGTCGCTCCCCGGTGGTGGTCCACCCGAACGCCAGTCACGACGACAAGGCCATGGTACGTCCATCGGGGCGGGCAAGGGCTAGCGGTCTCAGGGGCCGCGGTCTGAGAAGCACTAACCTTGGAATCACCGACGAAGGAGTCCCCATGTCCCTGTCCAACAGGACCGCCACAGCCTGGGCGAAATCTGGCTACATCTCTGAACGGAACCGGTGGTCACCCTTGTGGCTGCACCTGCTCGACGCATCCGCCGTCGGCGCCCACCTGGCCCGGCACTGGCTCTCGCCATCCGTCCCCTCCGTCATCGAGCGCGAGCTCGCGGACTCCCCCAGCGACCTGACTCCTACGGAGGAGTTCACGGCGCTCGCCGCATGGATCTCCGGCGTCCACGACATCGGCAAGCTCTCCCCGGCCTTCGCGAGCAAGCTACCCGATCTCTACAACAGGATGTGCGAAGCGGGATTCGAACGGGTCAAGGTGGATCCGGTCGAGCGTCACAAGGTCCCGCACGGGCTCGCCGGGCACCGCATCTTCCAGCAGTGGCTTGAGGCCACCCAGGGATGGGGCTTCGACTCCTCCGACGCCCTGGCCTCCGTCGTCGGCGCCCACCACGGTATCCCGCCCACGTACGCCGCCCTGGGTGACTGCGAGGGCAGGGAGCCCCTGATCGGCACGGGCACGTGGACCGCCTCGCAGCACGAGCTGCTCGAGCTGGTGACCGAGCGCTGCGGTGTCCGAGACCTGCTCCCCCACTGGTCCCAGCGCACGTGGTCCCAGCCTTTCCTCGTCCTGCTGTCCGGGCTCGTCATCGTCGCGGACTGGATCGCCTCGACCGAGGACTACTTCCCGCTCGTCGTCACTGGCGACAGCGCTCAGGACCTCTTCCCGCCCGAGCAGCACCGAGTGCGAGTCGAGCAGGGGCTGTCCCGGATTGAGCTCCCCGCGCCGTGGACGCCCAGGGACGACGGTGTCAGTGCAGACGAGGCCCTGACTCGCAGGTTCGCGCTCCCCGAAGGTGCCCGCGCCACCGAGGTCCAGGCGCGCGCCGTCGAGCTGGCACGCACGATGCCCGTTCCCGGCATGCTCATCATCGAGGACTCCACGGGCGGTGGGAAGACCGAGGCGGCTCTCATGGCTGCGGAGGTGCTCGCAGCACGCGCCGGCCGAGGCGGCGTGCTCTTCGCCCTCCCCACCCAGGCCACCACGGACGCGATGTTCGCTCGAGAGCTGTCCTGGCTGGAGAGCATCGAGCAGGCCTATGCCGACGACGGCGCCCCCTCCCGCTTCGCGGTCCAGCTCATTCACGGCCGGGCCCGTCTGAACCGGCAGGCACGCCAGCTACGTCGCCGCGGCTACGAGCTGCGCAGCCAGCTCCTCGGTTCCCTCGGCGGCGAGGATCGGCTGCTGCCGCGTCCGAGCCAGGTCGGGTGGGACGAGGAAGAGGCACGTACCGGTCGCAGTCTCGATCGCGCAGCCGGGCGCCGCAGCGACATCCTCATCGGCGCGTGGTTCAACGGGCGCAAGAAGGCGATGCTGGCCGACTTCGTCGTCACGACCGTCGACCACCTGCTCTTCGGTGCGATGCGTGCCCCGCACCTGGCGCTGCGTCATCTCGGGCTCTCACGCAAGGTCGTCATTGTTGACGAGGTGCACTCGTACTCCACCCACATGAACGTCTACCTCGACCGCGCGCTGACGTGGCTGGCCGCCTACGGGGTCCCGGTCATCCTGCTCTCGGCGACGCTCTCGCAGGCGCGCTGCTCCGAGCTGACCTCCGCCTACCGGCGCGGGCTCCTCCTGGCCGCCGGGCAACGGGTCCCGCGGCACCAGGAGGTGGAGACGCTGCCCACCCCGTTCCCGTGCCTGGTCACCACTGGGCTGGAAGGTTCCGTCGTCACAGGATCGTCCTCAGCAGGCCGGAGCGCCCGAGTGACCGTAGCCGCGCTGGAACGCGACGGGCTGGTTCCCACGCTCCGCGAGGCCCTGTCCGAAGGCGGCTGCGCGCTGGTGGTGCGGAACACGGTGCGCGGCGCCCAGGATACCTACGAGCTGCTCAAGGAAGAGCTCGGCGACGACGTCACTGTCCACCACGGACGGTTCACGGTCGGAGACCGGCTTGCCAAGGACGAGGAGCTTCTCAGGAAGTTCGGCCCGCCTCGGCACGACCCGGACCGACCGCACCGGGCCGTCGTCGTCGCCACGCAGGTGGTCGAGCAGTCGCTCGACGTCGACTTTGACCTCCTCATCACCGACCTGGCGCCGATCGACCTAGTCCTGCAGAGGATGGGACGCCTGCACCGTCACGTGCGCCCCCGACCGGCGCCGCTCCAGGAGGCGACCTGCCTCATCGACTGCCTGCCGTCCGCAGCCTCCGAGTCCCCCTCACTGGAGCGCGGCGCCGAGAAGATCTACGGAGAGTTGGACCTGCTGCGCAGCGCCGCCGTGTTGCGCCACGTCATGGAGGGGACCGGAGAGATCGTCACCCCGCGCGACGTCCGCTCCTTGATCGAAGGGGTGTACGGCGAGCAACCAATCTCACCCAGTGCCTGGCAGGAGGCCCTTCGGTCGGCCGAGCAGGCCGATGCAGAGCTCAAGAGATCCCGGACCGACGCGGCGAGGACGTTCCTGCTCTCCCAGCCCCCGCGGTCCTCAAGCGCCTCCTCGCTCATCGAGTGGCTCAGCTCCACGGCGTCGGACAACGACGAGAAGGGGCGCGCCCAGGTCCGCGACGGCGAGGACTCCCTCGAGGTCATCCTCATCGACTCCAGACGGCAAGGCGGTCAGGTGGGCCTGTACACGCTGCCAACGGCCGGCACTCCGGCCCTACCGATTCCTGACGACGACGCCCCTAAGCCGCGAGTCGCGCGCGCCATGGCCATGGCGTCCGTACGGCTGCCAGCTCGATTGACCAAACCGGACGCTATCGACTCAGTGATCACCGAACTCGAGACACGTGTCGTACCTGCCTGGCAGAGTGTCCCTGAGCTCGCTGGCCAGCTGATCCTCCCCTTGGAGGACGGCCGCGCCACCCTGGCAGGCGTCACCCTCGAATACTCCGCATCCACAGGTCTCAAGGAGGTCTCATCACAATGACACCGAGCTTCAACCTTCTTGACCAACCCTGGATCCGAGTCACTCGGCTGGACGGGGCCTCGGACGAGGTCTCGCTGCTCACCCTGTTCCGCCAGGCCACGCAGATCGAGGGCGTCCACGGCGAGATCGCCAGCCAGGACGTCGCGATACTCCGCCTGCTCCTTGCCATCTGCCACCGGACCATGAACGGGCCCGAGGAGCTCGAGGACTGGAGGGAGTACTGGGACTCGCCGGGAAGCCTCGGACAGGACGCATCGACCTACCTGGAGCGGTTCCGCAGTCGCTTCGATCTGCGCGATCCCGAGCAGCCGTTCTTCCAGGTTGCCGGTATCCACACTGCTTCAGGGAAGAGCTCCGGCCTAGAGTCATTAATCGCAGACATCCCGAACGGGCATCCGTTCTTCACCACCCGGATGGGTGAGGGCTTGTCCCAGATGACCTGGGCCGAGGCAGCACGTTGGCTCATCCATGTCCATGCTTTCGATCCTTCAGGAATCCGTTCTGGCGCCGTTGGGGACCCTCAGGTAAGAAATGGGAAGGGATATCCCATCGGACCAGGTTGGACGGGACAGATCGGGACGATCACGCTGGCTGGCGACAACCTCGAGCAGACGCTCTTGCTCAACACCGTGGTGTGCAACTGCGTCGAAGGGCTGCAGGAAGTCGACCTGTCGCGAGACCTACCGCCGTGGGAGCGCCCCGCAGACGGACCGGGAGGGTCCGCGTCAAAGCAGCCCACTGGACCAGTGTCCTGCTACACGTGGCAAACCCGACGCGTTCTTCTCCACGGCAAGGAGGAGGTTACCTCCCTGTTCCTCGGCAATGGAGACAAGGCGACGCCACAAAACCGGCAGCACGTCGAGCCCCTCACAGCCTGGCGCTACTCAGAGCCCCAGAGTCAGAAGGCCAAGGCGACGGTCTACATGCCTCGCAAGCTCCCAACGGATCGCGCGATGTGGCGTGGTCTCCCGACGGTCGTCCCGCATCTCAGCCCGATGGTGTCGACCAAAGCCGGGGGCCAGGTCAGTCGCTTCCTCCCGCCGGCAGTGATCACGTTCTATCAGCGGCTCATGTATCAGCGCGTCATTCCGCCTCGCAAGCTTCTACCAATCCACGCCGTCGGTATGGAATACGGCGCCCAGGAGGCCGTGATTACTGAGCTCGTCGAGGACACTCTTCATGTGCCCTCGGCCCTGCTCGGCCGGGACAACACACGGCTCCTGACCCTGGTGAGCGACGCTATTGAGGTCACTGAGCAGGCGGCGGGAACACTGAGAAACCTCGCGGCCAACCTGGACCGTGCTGCTGGCGGAAGCCCCGATACTAGTTCTGCCGCCCGTCAACGGGCTGGAGCGCAGTTCTACCAAGCCATTGATGAGCGCTTCCCCCGGTGGCTCGCTGACATCGCAGACGCGGACCCCGAGTCCGTTGCCGAGCAATGGCGGGAGGTCCTTCGCTCGGAGGCACATCGCCAGGCTGAGCATCTCGCACAGAACGCACCCAGCACGGCATTCACAGGCCGCGGGGACGGAACATCCCGCATGGACGTCGGTCGAGCGCTGTTCTTCTTCCGCAGAAAGCTCGCAGAAGTCCTGCCGAGGCCAGGCTCCCAGATCCCCGCAGCCCATGACGATGAAAGGGCAGATCAATGACAGCACCCATCTCAGACCCTCAGCCCTCCGAGAGCACCAGCGGCCCGTCGGATTCCGCCACACGGCGCCGCCGACCACTGCGCCGGGAAGGTTCCCTGGTCGAAAGGCGGCTGGGCGGACCACGAGGCCTCCAGCAGCGCTACTGCGGCGGAGAGTCCTCCGGCAGAGCAGAGCTCGCTGCCTTGCGTCGGGCGGCCCGCATGCCCCCTGGTGCGTTGCCCGAGGTGTGGGCGCTCACCGAGTGCCCGGTGCCACCCGGACACGGCGACGCTCCGACGAGAGAAGAAATCGCTGTTCACACGGCGATGACTCTCTATGGTATCCACCAGCAGTCACGCACTGAACCGATGCATGTTCCTGGCCGAGGCCTCGGCCAGGCCGCCCGCACCCTGATCGGGCCTCCTGACGACGAGCTGTCCTCTGCCAGAGCACGTTTCAACGCACTCGTGACCTCGACGACGACGAGCGAACTGACGCATCACCTTCAGGCGTTCGTCTCGCAGCTGCGCGCTCGCCGTATTCCACTCGACTACGCAGCGCTAGCTGACGAGCTTGTTCGTTTCCAACAAGCGGACGGCGCCAAGACTGTCCGACTCACCTGGGCGAGGCAGTACGCCGGCCTTGAGCACACCCCTACCCCTGACAACACCGATTCCACTGACTCCCACTCAACCTTGGAGCACTGATATGAGCACCTTCGTCGACATCCACCTGATTCAGAGCCTTCCGCCCTCGTGCGTCAACCGAGATGACTCGGGCTCTCCCAAGTCCGCTCTCTACGGCGGTGTTCGACGCCTGCGGGTCTCGAGCCAGTCCTGGAAGCGCGCCACTCGTCTCTACTTCAACGAGCACCTCGATGCTACTGACGTCGGCATCCGCACCAAACGAGTCGTTGAGCTCCTCGCAGACCGGATCAGCGCGATCGCTCCCGACCTTGCCGACTCCGCCCTCGCTCTAGCCGAGCAGGTGTTCTCCGCAGCCAAGATCAAGGTCGCGCCACCTCGCGGCAAGAAGGACGCACCCGCTGAATCTGGCTATCTTCTCTTCCTGTCCACCAGTCAGATCAATCGCCTGGCCGAGATGGCTACCCGCGCTGCTCACGCAGGTGAGAAGATCGACCCGAAGGAGACAAAGAAGATCTTCAAGGAAGAGCATGCGGTTGATATCGCCCTGTTTGGGCGAATGGTCGCCGACGACGCCGATCTCAACGTCGATGCTGCATGCCAGGTCGCGCACGCCATCTCGACTCACGCCGCAGAAAACGAGTATGACTTCTTCACCGCCGTCGATGACGAGAAGTCACGTGCGATGGAAGAGGACGCCGGTGCTGGAATGATGGGAACCGTCGAGTTCTCCTCGGCAACGATGTATCGCTACGCGACCGTCAACCTTGACATGCTGGTCGAGAACCTGGGAGACCGGGACGCGGCTCTGCGAGCCCTGAGCGTGTTTCTTGAGGGCTTCTGCCTGTCGATGCCCACTGGGAAGCAGAACACCTTTGCCAACAGGACGCTGCCGGACTCGGTGGTTGTCTCGGTGCGGGACGACCAGCCGGTCTCACTCGTCGGTGCCTTCGAGAAGCCCGTCCGCACCACCGAGTCCGACGGCTTCCTGACTCGCTCAGTCGAGGCCCTGGCTAGGTACGAGCACACGATCGAGGAGAACTTTGGGCTGAAGCCTCAGGCCTCGTTCGTGGTCTCCCTCGCTGATGTCCCAGAGCTCGCAAGCCTCGGCGAGCGCATCACCTTCGCTGACCTGCCTGGAAAGGTGTGCGAGGCTGCTGCTCACGGACTTACCCCGGAGCACAGCTGATGTCTGTCCTCCTCCTTCGACTTGCTGGACCTCTGCAGTCGTGGGGAGTCAAGTCCAGATTCACTGTTCGTGGGACTGAACTCGCTCCCACCAAGAGCGGCGTCATCGGAATGCTGGCTGCCGCCGTCGGACGGCGTCGGACTGATCCGATTGAGGACTTGTTGTCGCTACGTTTCGGAGTCCGCAAGGACCAACCCGGCACCGTGCTGCGTGACTTCCACACCGCTCGAACGCTGGACGGCAAGCAAAGCATGCCGCTGTCTGAGCGGTACTACCTTGCCGACGCCGTCTATCTCGCGGCCATCGAGGGAGAGAAGACTCTGCTCGAGGGCCTTGACGTAGCTGTTCGTCACCCCGTGTTTCCTCTCTACCTGGGGCGGCGCTCCTGTCCGCCAAGTCAACCGTTGTCTCTTGGTATCCGGCATGCCTCTCTACTGCAGGCACTCACGGATGAGCCGTGGCAGGCCGCAGATTGGTTCCGCCTACGGCAAGACAACAGCTTCCGCGCCGAGATCGTCATCGATGCTGCCTCTCTAGCTCCAGATGAGCGAGGCTCCGGATACACAACGCTCGACTCCCCCGTCTCCTTCGATCCGCGACGACGTGACTACCAAGCTCGGGAAGTCGAGAGGCTCTTCGTGCCTGTCGGTGACAGCGATCGGCCCGACAGCCACGACCCAATGTCTGATATCGAGGAGGCGGGAAGGTGTTCCTGACGAAGATCGAGCTCGACCCGAGTAGGAGACAGGCACGCCGGTACCTCGGCTCCCCTCAGGTGATGCACGCCGTCGTTCTCAAGGCTGCCGGAGCAACTGCCTCCAGTGGACCAGGCCGCGTATTGTGGCGCGTCGATGAGGCATCCTCGACGATGTCCTTGTACCTCCTGACCCCGTCAAGGCCCGACTGCTCACAGTTCCTCGACGAGGCCGCTCGCATCGGGGCGCAGGCCCGAACCCTTGATTATGAGCCATTCCTGAGCAAGCTGACTGAGCATCAGGTGTGGGCGTTCCGCCTAGCCGCCAACCCTTCCCGAGCGATTTCGCAGGGCATCGGTGTTCGAGGCAAACGACAAGGGCACGTCACGGTCGAGCAGCAACGCCAGTGGCTGCTCTCGCGAGCGGCGGCACATGGTTTCCGCATGCTTCCAGTTAACGGGGCTGCGGAGTCAGTGGGGTCCTCGCTGACGGTGGTTCGTCGGGCACGGCCTGTGTTTGGTCGGTCGAATCCAGAACAGGGACGACGGGACCGCGTGACGATTAACCGAACGGTCTTTGAAGGCCTTCTGCAGGTCACTGATCCTGATCTCCTGCGTACCGCGCTCATATCCGGCATTGGCCGTTCCAAAGCCTACGGTTGTGGTCTCATGACACTCGCGAAAGTGCGGTAACCACCATGGTGCGGGTGCTTCCTGCTCCGGTCTCCGCATTGCCCCGCGTCCAGGACCGGTTGTCATTTCTCTATCTGGAGCACTGCGTCGTCCATCGTGAGGACGGCGCGGTGACGGCGAGGGATGACAAGGGGATCATCCGGCTCCCGGCTGCCTCGCTGACCTCGATCCTCTTCGGTCCTGGAACATCAGTCAGTCACCAAGCCATGATGCTCCTCGGAGAGTGCGGTACCACTGCCGTGTGGGTCGGTGAGCGAGGTGTGCGTTATTACGCGCACGGACGTTCCCTGGCTACGTCGACTCGTCTTCTTCTCGAGCAAGCTGCAAGAGTTTCCTCGCCACAGAAGCGGCTTCGTGTGGCTCGCGAGATGTATTGCATGCGATTCGCGAATGAAGATGTCAGTCGCATGACAATGCAGCAGCTTCGCGGAAAGGAAGGCGCACGCGTTCGCGAGATTTACCGGAGTCATTCCCGTCGCACCGGCGTTCCGTGGACACGCCGTGATTACCGGCCGGACGACTTCGAAGCCTCTGATCCCATAAACCAGGCGCTTTCTGCGGCACACGCGGCCCTGTACGGAGTCGTGCACGCGGTCATCGTGGCCCTCGGATGCTCTCCCGGCCTTGGATTTGTCCACACCGGCCACGAACGATCGTTCGTCTACGACATTGCTGACCTGTACAAGGCAGAGGTGACGATTCCCGTGGCGTTCGACGTTGTTGCTGAAGGTATGGAAGATCTTTCGGCAACAACGCGTCGTCGTGTGCGGGACCAGATCTTCGAGCGGCATGTCATTGAGCGTTCCGTCTCGGACATCTATCGGCTTCTCGGCCAAGAACATACTGAGGATCTCACCGTCAATGTCGTCTCGCTGTGGGACTACCAACGGCAGTCCGTCGCAGGTGGAGCCAATTATGCGATCGGGATGGATGCATCGTGGTCGTCCTGATTCTCTCGGCCGCTCCAGCCTCCCTTCGCGGCGCCGTGACCAGATGGCTCCTGGAGGTCTCTCCAGGAGTATTCGTCGGGCGGTTGTCCGCGCGAGTGCGCGAGCACCTGTGGGAGATGGTCCAGACCTACATCGGGGACGGACGCGCTCTCCTGATCTGGTCGGTCCGTTCAGAACAGCGTTTCGCCGTAGCCTCGTTGGGGCATGAGCGTGAACCTATCGATATCGAGGGGTGCACGGTGATGCGTTCGTCCTATCGTGCCGCTGAGGGCTGGACAGCCATACCCGGAGCAGTCAAGCCGGCCAAGGAGTCCTGGTCGATCGCAGCACGACGACGGCGTTTTCGGAACTCCGCAGAACGCTCTCTAGGTCAGCAGTAAAGGAATACGGCCCACACGCTCACTGGCTTGCTTGAAGTTCCAGCGTTTTCCAAGGGTCGACCCCGCGTGAGCGGGGATGAGCCCCCGGTCACGCCGGCCAGGGCCGTTCGGTGGTGGTCGACCCCGCGTGAGCGGGGATGAGCCGAATATGCTCTAACTCATCGTTGGTAGTGAAAAGTCGACCCCGCGTGAGCGGGGATGAGCCGGATGCTGCGGGCATTTCTGAGATGACCGATGAGTCGACCCCGCGTGAGCGGGGATGAGCCGCCCCGGGTGGCGGGGTTGAACGGGTTGGTGACGTCGACCCCGCGTGAGCGGGGATGAGCCGCGGAATCGGCCATGAGCGCGTTGATCACGGCGGTCGACCCCGCGTGAGCGGGGATGAGCCGGGCGGGTGCTGTGCTCATGAGGAAACCATGACAGTCGACCCCGCGTGAGCGGGGATGAGCCGTGAGCGTGGACGTGCCACCCATGGTCGCCGTGCGTCGACCCCGCGTGAGCGGGGATGAGCCGCGACACAGCGCGCAATGGGCCGGACCCTGCGGGTCGACCCCGCGTGAGCGGGGATGAGCCCAGCGATTCTGTCTATCCGTATCCTCTCCGACGGTCGACCCCGCGTGAGCGGGGATGAGCCGAAGGCGGCGAAGTTGGTGGCGAGGTCGCGGCCGTCGACCCCGCGTGAGCGGGGATGAGCCCAACGCCCGCTTCATCCTTTAGATGATTCGACCGTCGACCCCGCGTGAGCGGGGATGAGCCCGCCTGCGTGTCGAAGGAGACGACGGCGGTGATGTCGACCCCGCGTGAGCGGGGATGAGCCGCCCGCACACGTTATTAGGGAGGAGTTGGCGTGGTCGACCCCGCGTGAGCGGGGATGAGCCGGCCTGCCAGGCTGCGACGAACGTGCCCACGACGTCGACCCCGCGTGAGCGGGGATGAGCCCAACCTCCTCAGTGCCGACGGTGACCTCGCGCAGTCGACCCCGCGTGAGCGGGGATGAGCCCGGCATCCGCTCCGCCGTCACGTCCGGGGTCTCGTCGACCCCGCGTGAGCGGGGATGAGCCCGCGCCATGGACGACAACGCCCAGGCCCTCGACGTCGACCCCGCGTGAGCGGGGATGAGCCCGCGGTCATGGCGTCCTCGATGGGGCGCAGGTAGTCGACCCCGCGTGAGCGGGGATGAGCCTGCGCGGATGAACTCGCCGCGTGGCATGACGGTGTCGACCCCGCGTGAGCGGGGATGAGCCGTACTTGATGGGGTAGACCCGAGGGATTGGCGGGTCGACCCCGCGTGAGCGGGGATGAGCCGGCGAGGGCACCCTTGTTGTTGGGGCGGAAGATGTCGACCCCGCGTGAGCGGGGATGAGCCGGCAGCGCAGAAGCTCGATATACCGCGTACGACGTCGACCCCGCGTGAGCGGGGATGAGCCCTCGAAGGCGCTTTTGTTGCTAAGCACCTTTATGTCGACCCCGCGTGAGCGGGGATGAGCCGGACCGCACGCCCTCACTCGACTCCCACGACGAGTCGACCCCGCGTGAGCGGGGATGAGCCCGTGGGGTTGGCGGGGTTGCGTGTGGTGGCGTAGTCGACCCCGCGTGAGCGGGGATGAGCCCAAGGACACCTTCAAGGTCCTGGCAGCCCTGACGTCGACCCCGCGTGAGCGGGAATGAGCCTGGCCTCAATGACCAGGCTTTTCAGACTAAGGGGTCGACCCCGCGTGAGCGGGGATGAGCCCGCGCCCTCTAATTTGTCGTAGGTGAGTGTTTCGTCGACCCCGCGTGAGCGGGGATGAGCCGGCATGGGCGAGGCTTAACTCGCGTAACTCTTGGTCGACCCCGCGTGAGCGGGGATGAGCCCGGACAGTTCTTCAAGGCCCGTATCCCCGACGTCGTCGACCCCGCGTGAGCGGGGATGAGCCCCTCCTCGCTATCCGCGATAACGTCGCGTATTTGTCGACCCCGCGTGAGCGGGGATGAGCCCGTCACCACCCCCATCCGCACCTTCGGCGGATAGTCGACCCCGCGTGAGCGGGGATGAGCCCGCCAGATCGCGGCGCACGTCGGCCAGGCCCTCGTCGACCCCGCGTGAGCGGGGATGAGCCCCACTTCACGCCCATCACCGCATAACGGGCCATGTCGACCCCGCGTGAGCGGGGATGAGCCGGCGCTTCAGACATCGGTCTTGAGATGACGATGGTCGACCCCGCGTGAGCGGGGATGAGCCGAACAGCAGCACATGGACATGAGGGTGCCAGCCGTCGACCCCGCGTGAGCGGGGATGAGCCCCCGGACCAGTGAGCCGGTCTATCCGTACCGTGGTCGACCCCGCGTGAGCGGGGATGAGCCCTGTCCGGGATCGGGGAGAAGATCGGGCCCCTGAGTCGACCCCGCGTGAGCGGGGATGAGCCGGTGGCGGACGGGGAGGACAGGATGCCGGCGGGGTCGACCCCGCGTGAGCGGGGATGAGCCTCAAGGTCTCTTGCTGCCACGGAAGCAGCGGGAGTCGACCCCGCGTGAGCGGGGATGAGCCCTGCGTCTTGTTGCCCCCACCTATGAGGAGATCGTCGACCCCGCGTGAGCGGGGATGAGCCCGAGGATGCCGCCGCTGTCTGTCCCGCCTGACGAGTCGACCCCGCGTGAGCGGGGATGAGCCCGACGACTACGACCGCCCCCTGTCGGGCACACAGTCGACCCCGCGTGAGCGGGGATGAGCCCGAGTACGGAGGCATCACCGGGGGCCGCCCGGGGTCGACCCCGCGTGAGCGGGGATGAGCCGTTCGCATGGCCCACGGACTGGTGCTACGGCACGTCGACCCCGCGTGAGCGGGGATGAGCCTGCGTATCGACTGGCCAACTTTCCGCAAGCCTGCGTCGACCCCGCGTGAGCGGGGATGAGCCGGTCACCGGCACGACGCTGCCGGTCGCCCCCTAGTCGACCCCGCGTGAGCGGGGATGAGCCGGGAAGAAGAGTCGTCGCATATCCGGCGTTCCTGTCGACCCCGCGTGAGCGGGGATGAGCCGGTGTCAAAGGTGCCAGCACTGTAGGGAAGTGGGTCGACCCCGCGTGAGCGGGGATGAGCCGCGCTGTGAACTTGAAGTCTGTCGAGGAGTCGGGTCGACCCCGCGTGAGCGGGGATGAGCCCTGGCAGCCAGCGGCGCGGGCCTGACGGATCGTGTCGACCCCGCGTGAGCGGGGATGAGCCCTCGCCGGGGTAGTTGGGGTGCTGGGTGGCGACGTCGACCCCGCGTGAGCGGGGATGAGCCCGCCGGGCCGTCACGCCTGTCGGTGCGGCTTATGTCGACCCCGCGTGAGCGGGGATGAGCCCAGGAGAACTCCCGCAACCTACGGGTCCTGCGCAGTCGACCCCGCGTGAGCGGGGATGAGCCATGCACATCACGCAGCACCGCACGCGAGCGAGCGTCGACCCCGCGTGAGCGGGGATGAGCCGTTGGGTTCGAGACCGATCCGCGTGATTGGAGAGTCGACCCCGCGTGAGCGGGGATGAGCCCGGAAGCGCGTGCCCGCCTCGTTGAGTTCAAGCGTCGACCCCGCGTGAGCGGGGATGAGCCCTGGAGCGCGGACTAGGCGACCAAAGTGCTCATGTCGACCCCGCGTGAGCGGGGATGAGCCCACGGTCCCTGCCAGGTCCAGGGCGGCGGCGGTGTCGACCCCGCGTGAGCGGGGATGAGCCCCGCGCCCCCCAACATCGTGGGAGGCGCGCAGAGTCGACCCCGCGTGAGCGGGGATGAGCCCTGTCCGGGATCGGGGAGAAGATCGGGCCCCTGGTCGACCCCGCGTGAGCGGGGATGAGCCGGATCAGCGTACTCATCTGCGTAGACCGGTGAAGTCGACCCCGCGTGAGCGGGGATGAGCCCGCGGTGCTGTTTCTGCCCCTCCCGCGTCTTGGGTCGACCCCGCGTGAGCGGGGATGAGCCCGTCTTGCCTGACCCCTGAAAACCTTTATAAACGTCGACCCCGCGTGAGCGGGGATGAGCCCAACTTCCGCGGTCGGGTCTAGATGGTGACCACGTCGACCCCGCGTGAGCGGGGATGAGCCGCCAACCCCGGCGCACCTCTGCCACGGTGCCGCGGTCGACCCCGCGTGAGCGGGGATGAGCCTCAGCGCCAGTATCCTGGCCCCGTCCGGCGCCGGTCGACCCCGCGTGAGCGGGGATGAGCCCACGATCCGCGCGGTCTCTGAAACTGGCCGCAAGTCGACCCCGCGTGAGCGGGGATGAGCCGGCCTTTCGGCCATTTTTTGTGTGGTACCGGGGGTCGACCCCGCGTGAGCGGGGATGAGCCCGGATGATCCCGCTGATTCCGTGCCGGGCTTTGGTCGACCCCGCGTGAGCGGGGATGAGCCGGTCCCGAGGGCGTGAAGTCGAAGTGGCGACTTGTCGACCCCGCGTGAGCGGGGATGAGCCGGCCAGCCCCCGGCGGTAGACCTCGGATCAGCAGTCGACCCCGCGTGAGCGGGGATGAGCCGGGTATTAGCCTCGACTTCCTGGCCGCCATTAGGTCGACCCCGCGTGAGCGGGGATGAGCCGCAGGCTCTTCCAGTCCAGACCCCCGGCCTTGGGTCGACCCCGCGTGAGCGGGGATGAGCCCCGATTCTTGCGCTGCTGGCTAATGGCGGCCAGGTCGACCCCGCGTGAGCGGGGATGAGCCCCGGACGAAGGTCCATCCCCGAGGCAGTGACAGGTCGACCCCGCGTGAGCGGGGATGAGCCTGCCGACCATCGACATAATTCTTGCCGTACTTAGTCGACCCCGCGTGAGCGGGGATGAGCCCCGGGCTTTCCGTAAGCCGTCCACTGAATACCAGTCGACCCCGCGTGAGCGGGGATGAGCCCAGGAAAAGAACTGGCCCCTAGGAAGTGGTGAGGTCGACCCCGCGTGAGCGGGGATGAGCCGCGCCCTTGCCTCGGGCGGTCCAGTAGCGGCCAGGTCGACCCCGCGTGAGCGGGGATGAGCCCCAGAGCCGAGGCCTCTAGATCCTCGCCCTGGAGTCGACCCCGCGTGAGCGGGGATGAGCCCGGCAAGCGCCGCCGCCGGTGGGTGACCGCAAAGTCGACCCCGCGTGAGCGGAGATGCGAAGGAGCAAATGGGCGCCTGCGCCGAGAAACGCGACCTTCTCCCCCGACGTCTCGGGGATATTGCGTTGATCCCAACTGAGCCGCTCAGAGCAGACGGTGGCCGCGCAGCAATGCGCTGCGCGGCCACCGATCTCAGCCCCGTCGGAACACAGGCACCGTGAAGAAGTCGACCGCCGTGGTCACCATCTGCCCGCCGTGGAGCCTCTCACCGGTCCAGAAGTCCTCCCAATCACCCTGAGGAAGGTAGGTCTGCCACTCCTTGGCACCCGGCTGCGTGACAGGATGAACAAGCAGCTTGCTGCCGAGTTTGTACTGCAACGGGTGGTTCCAGATCTCCGGATCGTCCGCGTGGTCGAAGAACAGCGCCCGCATCAGCGGCGCTCCCCCAGCAACACAGTCCTGTGCCTCGCTGGCCAAATACGGCCGCAGCTGCTGACGGAGTGCCACAAACCGACGCGCTACCTCCACCACCTGTGGCTCACCTGCAGCCTCCGCCACGTTCCACGGCGTGCGGTCACGGCACGGACGGCGATGGTGGTTGAACTCAGAGTGGTACTGCATGATCGGCATCAACGCCGACGCAGCAAAGGCACGCATATAGAGCTCGGCGTCCGGGACCGGCCCGGAGAAACCTCCGATATCCCAGCCCCAGTACACGATGCCGCTAGCGCCAGCCGTGATCCCAGCGGTAATCGAGGACCGGAACGCCTCCCAGGTCGAGTTCTCGTCCCCGGCCCAGAAGATCCCATGTGGCTGTGACCCCGCAAAGCCTGAACGGCTGAAGGTCACTGGATCCTTTCCGGCGGACCGCAGCAGCTCCCCGTAGGCCGCCGCGTAGTGGACTGGGAAGAGGTTGTTGGCTTCATCGCCTCGCTGACCATTGGCATAGCACAAGTCGTGCCCCCAGGCGTGCTCTCCGCCGTCGGTCTTGAATCCGTCAACACCCAGGTCCTCAACCAGGTAGCGCCGCTGCTCCGTCCACCATCGCCGTCCAGCCGCGGTTGACAGGTCAGGCAGGTAAGCGCCAGGGAACCACCACCCGCGGTTGCGATAGGCCGAACCGTCAGCCTCCCTAACCATGTGCCCGCTGGCGAGCAGGGAGTCTCTCTGCGCCTGTGCTAGAGCGCTGTCGCTCTGCTCCGCCTTCTGCAGGGGAATCTGCCACAGGAGCACCTTGATACCGCGCTCGTGAAGGTCATGAATCATTCCTGCTGGGTCCGGCCAGGCCCCGTCTGCGGGATAGACCAGGTTCTCGGCTGCAGGCAGCTGCCCTCCGCCCACGTCGTAGGAGGCGTCTCGGAACACCGTAAAGCTCTCCTCGTCAGACCAGGCCTCAATGACGACGGCGCTGATCGGGATCCCCTCGGACTGGTGACGATGCACCTGCTCCATCACCGCAGCCTGGCTGTTCCACTCGTTTCCAGAGGCCCACAGTCCAAACACCCACTCGGGCATCTGGGTCGCTCGCCCCACCTCGTTGAGGAAACCGTTGAGGGTCTCCTGTGGGGTTCCGCTCCACGTCGCGACACGAAGGGCAGGATCGGTGGTGGGGTCAAGATCTGCCTCAATGAGGAGGACTCCGTCCTGTGACGCTGCGACGTCGTACCACGAGCGCCGTGAGGTCTGAAGGTGGAAGCCCCAGGCCCGACCGGTGTTCTCAGAGACGACCATCGCCCATGGCATCGGCAAGTAGGTCCGGTGATGCTGCCCCTGGGACTTGTACTGCTCAAATACGACGGCGTCCAGGCAATGCCCGCGCTGGTCCACCCAGTCGTAACGCTCCCCGAATCCAACGACGTGCTCGTCGCTCGCCAACCGAATGCCGAACCTGACCTTGTGAATGCCTGCGGCCGAGCGCAGCCACCGTACCGAGCCAGGAATCAGGCGCTCGTCGTCCAGCTCAAGGCGTCCACACGGCTCCTGTGTCCAGGAGGCCGGTCGCAAGGAGAACTCCTGCGAACGCACAACGCCGTCGGCGCCGGAGGCCACGAACGAGTAGGTTCCCGTCTCGTGCGGCGTGGCGGCGAGTACCACCTGCCATCCGTTGTCCGCCTCCAGGGCGGCCTCTTGGGCAGCCGCGAGGTGCCCGTCGCCCCCAGCCAGCAAGGCGGCGTCGGAGTCAGCGCCATCGACGGCGGCCATTGGTAGGCGTACCGTCCCTGACGGCAGCGAGAGTACACACTCAACGGCCGTGGCAGGCGCCGTCGTCCTGGCCGCAATGATGAGCTCCTCCCCTGCTACCGCGACGGCAGGGCTGCGTTGGTCCAAGGAGCGCGCATAGGGGTGCTCGACGCCGTAGGGGCGATGGAGAATCTGCATGTCGGTCATATTCTTGTTGTCTCTCGTCGGTTGAGGGCAGTGGTCTCCCTGCCCGGTTCGGCGCGCGAGCGGCGGCCGAACCGGGCAGGCATGGGGCTCGGGGGGGGATTCGACTCTCCTCGGCCCCGAATTCGGTTGAGGGAGGAGCTAGCCCAGCAAGCTGTCGATCTTCGAGGCTGCCTGCGCCAGTGCTTCCTCCACCGACAGCGCCCCGGCTGCCGCGCTCTCCAGCGCCTGGGTCATCGCATCCTGCATCTCCTGCTGGGAGGCAATCACCGGCGGCAGCACCGTCTTGTCCAAGGACTCCAAGACCGCCTGACGGTTGGCAGGCTGACCACTGTCAAGATAGCTCTCGAAGGCAGCGTCATCGGCTACGGGAGGAAGCTCCCAGGCAGACGAGAGCCGGATTTCGCTCATCGTGGACGAGGAGGTGAGGTACGTGATCCACTTCGTCGCGGCCTCAGCCTTGGCCGTCGTCGCGCTGACAACCGCACCATTGGTGAACATTGCTGAGGCCTTCGTCGTCTCACCAGGCTCGACCACGATGTCCCAGTCGAAGGGAACGTCCTGAAGGCCATCGAACATCCAGATCCCTGAATGCCACATCGCCAGCTTGCCGGACTTGAACAGTTCGGAGTCGAAGTCTGGCGCTCCCGCCCCGTCAGCGGCGGTCGGCATGACGGCGCCGGGCTTACTTACGAGCCATGAGGCCGCTGCAACGCCTTCAGGAGAGTTGAAAGCCGTCCGGGTGCCATCATCGGAGAGGAACTGACCGCCGGACTGAGCCAGTACCTTGTAGAACTCGTGGAAGCTGACAGGCTGGTAGTCGCCGAATGTCTGCGTGGCAGTGTCAGTCAGCCTCTCGGCCGCTTCCCGCTCCTCCTTCCAGGTCCACTCCGACGTCGGCACACCAAGACCGTGCTCCTCGAAGAGCGTCTTGTTGTAGAACAGGACCACATTGCTAAAGGACTCTGGCAGTCCGTACTGGGCGCCGTCCCGAGTAAAGGCTTCAAAGAGCGAGGGCCTGTACGAGCTGGAGTCGATCCCATCGAGCGCCTTGAGCGATCCGTTGGAGGCGTAGGTCACGAAGTTCTCGTAGTTCAGCTCAAAGGCGTCCGAGGCCGTCCCGCCTGCCACAGCAGTCTGGAGCTTGGTGAAGTAGGAGTCGTATGGAACGGTCTCCAGCTTGACGGTGATCTGAGGATTTTCTTCGTGGAACGCGTCTGCGATGGCCTGCAGGTCCTCCTCATGGCCTCCGTTCGCGGAGAAATCCATATAAGTGATGGTCACCGACCCGTCTGCGGCGACCTCCTCACTGTCGCGGGTGGCCGAGCCCTGCGTGCATGCAGCCACAGAGGCCAAGGCCGCCGTCGCCGTCGCGCCGAGGAAGCCTCGGCGAGTCATCAAAGACGTCATTGTCGTGAACCTTTCATCAGTGGGGTAGTTACTTGATGCCGGTGTGCGCCACGCCTGCGATGAGGTGACGCTGCGCGAAGAGGTAAACCAGTGCGATGGGGAGGATGGAGATCACCGAGCCCGCCATGACCACGTCCCAGCGCGTGGTGAACTGTCCCTGCAAGGTCGCTAGACCAAGGGGAAGCGTCTGGAGCTCCGGAGACCGGATCACCACCAGGGGCCACAGGAAGCTGTTCCAGGTGGACATGAAGGCGAGGATGCCGACGGTGGCGAGTGTGGGCTTAATGAGAGGAAGGATGATGAACGCAAAGATCCTCAGATGACCTGCGCCGTCGAGCGTGGCAGCCTCGTCAAGCTCTCGCGGCACGGCCTCGACCGCCTGACGCAGCATGAACGCACCGAAGGCTGACGCCACCGCCGGGGCGATCAGCGCGAAGTACGTGTCATGCAGGTGCAGGTCCTTGAACATGATGAACAGGGGCACCACCAGGACCTGCAGCGGAATCATCATGGTGGCGAGGTAGAGGGCAAAGAGGAGTCCCTTGGCACGGAACTCGAGCCGGGCAAATCCGTACCCCGCCATAGCGCCGGTCAGGAGCTGAAGCCCAGTAGTGACCACGGAGACCAGGATCGAGTTCGCGATGATCCGCATCATCGGCAGGCTTGTGAAGAGCTCACGGTAGGCGTCAAGAGTCGGGTTCCTCACCACGAGCGAGGGCCCCCCTGCCAAGGAGCCTTCAGGTGTGATCGAGGTGATGAGGGTCCACAGGAACGGGAACACCATGATCACGGCGCCGGCGCAGACCAGGACCGTCAAGGCTCCGCGACCAAGCAGACGACGGTTACGCATGGTGCACCCACTTCCTCTGGCCCCACATCTGAATGAGGGTGATGGTCAGGATCACGCCGAACAGCAACCAGGACAGGGCCGCCGCCTCGCCGGCTCGCCCGTACCGGAACGTGAGGTCATAGATCTGCCCGACGACGACTTGTGAGGCCCCTTGCGGTCCACCGCCAGTCATCACGAAGACCTGGTCGAATACCTGAAAGCCGTTGATGAGGCTGATAACGACGACGAAGAACGTTGAGGGAGTCAGGAGCGGGACGGTGATGTAGCGAAGCCGGGCCCACCAGGTCGCGCCGTCGATTCGTGCCGCCTCATACAGCTCCCCCGGGATTCCTTGCAGCCCGGCCAGCAGGATGACCATAACGAAACCGAGGTCTTTCCAGGCCGAGGCCAGGATGACTGACGCCATCGCCCAGTGGGGGTCCGTCCACCAGCCTGGTTCGGGCAGACCGAGCGCCCCCAGCGCGGTGTTGACTACACCGCTACTGGGGTTGAGGATCCACTTCCACACCAGCGCCACCACGACCCAGGAGGTGATGACCGGCAGGAAGTAGACCGCCCGCAGCAGGCCTCGTGCTGGAAGGCGGGTGTTCAGCACAAGCGCCAGAGCCAGACCACCGCAGTAGACCAAGGGCAGATATCCCAGGACGTAGAGCAGGGTGTGCCAGAAGGCCTGGATGGTTGCCGAATCACTGAGAAGCCTCTTGTAGTTCTCGACGCCGACCCAGGTCGGCGCGGAGATGAGGTTCCAGTTGTGCAGACTCATCCACACCGACTTCGCCATGGGGAAGAAGGTGAAGAGCGCTAACGGCAGGAAGCTGGGCGCGAGGAAGAAGACCGCCTACCGCCCATGTCCACCCCGCGAGCGCCGCGTCGTTGCAGCAGTACTCATGTCAGTTCGACTCCTTCAGTACTTTCTTAAGCGCTAAAGTAAGACATGAAGTAATGACTGTCAAGCAACTTCCGAGCCGGATCAAGGGGACGTATGTTTGCGGCAGCACCAGCGAGGAGGACTTGTGGGACACAACGTGGGAAATGACCTCTCCGACGCCATCATCGGTTTGATCGGCACCAGAGGTCCCCTGTCACGCGCCTCCATTGCACGACAGCTAGGCGTCTCGCCCGCCTCCATCACCCACCTCACCCGTTCTCTCATCGAGGAAGGCGTCCTGCGCGAGGCGGGGACGGACGCGTCCAGCGGAGGCCGCCCAGCGACCCTGCTCGACCTCAATGACAGGCGACGCTACGCCCTCGGAGTCAAGATCACGCCCAACCACCTCGCCGTGACCGAGGTGGAGATGAACAAGGAGCAAGGACCCAGCACCTCGCTCGACCTTGACATGCGCTCCCCCGGCGCTCTGGATCAGATCACCCAGGCCGTGGCCCAGGCCGCACGCTCACACCAGGACGAGCTCATGGGAGTCGGGCTTGCGATCCCAGGATTCAGCAAGCCCCAGGACCCGGACATCGTCACTGCTCCCATTCTGGGCTGGAACCAGGTGGACCTGGGTCGGCTCGTACGTGAGCGCACGGGTCTGCCGGTCATCATAGACAACGACGTCAACGCCCTCCTCCTCGCCCACCGCTTGTACTCACCCCAGCCCACAGGAGACGACCTTCTCATCACCATCGGTATCGGCATCGGGGCGGCGTTCACCAGCCAGGGGCAGATCATCCACGGCGGACGCGGCGGTGCCGGAGAGCTCGGCCATACGATGATCACTGAGAGCGACGTGCCCTGTTCCTGTGGCCTCTCCGGCTGCCTGGAGGCCCTCATCGGCGACGACGGTCTTGTCCGCCAGGCTCGCAAGGCCGGCCTGCTGACCGCAACCCAAGGCAAGGATCATCTCAATGCTCTGGCCCTGAGCGGCAATGAGGCGGCACGGTCAGTCTTCTACCACGCCGCACTGCTCCTGGGCCGCGCCGCAGCGAATCTCGTCCATCTCCTCGATCCGGACACCGTGACGATCTCTGGCGAGGGAGTCGATGTATGGCCGCTGTGGGAGGCCGGCTTCTCCCACGGGTTCAGGTCGCGCCTGCCCATCCACCGCCGGGACATCCCGGTCACGGTCCAGCCCTGGTCCGAAGACACCTGGGCGTACGGAGCGGCCTCGTTGGTCTTCGCCTCGCCCATCGTCGGCAGACGGGCGTCCTAGAAACCACTGGGCCCAGTACCCGCGAGCGATTCTTTCTGCCCGTTTCAGGAAGACAGGCATACGGGAAGCTGAGACAACAGAACCACCCGGTCCGCGAGCGCGGCGGGCGGCCTTCCAGGTGCTGGCTGGTGGTTCTATGCGTTGTCCAGGGCGCGGATCTGGGCGATGAAGTCCAGGGACCGGGCGGCGTAGCGGCGGTAGGTGTGCCAGTCGTCGTCCAGGCTGTCTGTCGCGTCGAGCTCCAGGTCCGCCAGCGCCTCGTCGCTGAGGCGGATGCCTCGCTCGGCGCACATCATGACCACGTCATGTGCGCCGAGGAATTGTTCGCCTCCGTGGAACCCTGAGAGGGTACGGCTCTTGAAGTTCAGCTGGAGTAGCGGCAGCGCCTCGTTGAGGAGAGTGTCGTAGTCAGTCCCCTCAACGTGCGTCTGGATAGCGCTCATGAACTGATGGTAACCGTCAGATCGTTGAGGTCATCGTCACCATCAGTTCATCCCCTCCGGTCACCCTGTCCTCCGCTAAGGAGCGACGGCGTCGCTGTTCACGAGACCCGCCGCTTCACGCTCTCCAAGATCGATAACAACTACTTCGACGACGAGCTGTCTTAAGCCTGTTCCTGGACCTGTCCGGGCTCGAGACCCCCGCTCCACTACCTCTCACCGAGACTTCACCTCCTCGTCGTCCCTGGTCTACCTCGCAGCTATCTATCCCCGATAGACCACAGACAGAACGAATCTGTTCCTCACCCGCAGACAGCATGCGAGACTGATGCCTTCCAACCTTGGCGACCTCATCGCGTTCCTGATCGGGCGCACAGCGCTCGTGCTCCTGGTCGTGCTCCCGGCGATGTGGGCTCTCAGCACCGTCATCCGCAGACGCCGCACACAGACCGACCACCCAGGTCGTAGCAGCCGCTACGTCGCTTCAACCCTGGCAAGCGAAGGCGAGGGCCCTAGCTGTGGCTGGCGCTGCCGCTATGCACGGATGACAACCGACCAGACCCGCTACGAGTGGGTCTGCAGGTCCTGCGGTCGCCGTATCCCCTTTGGTCGCGAGGACGAGGCACCGTGGTTTCACCAGGACCACGGAAACACAGACCCCAGACCTTAGGTCTCGTCTCAGCGCACCCGCACGTCCCGGATCCCGCCGGTGCGCGGGTAGACCACCAGCTCGAAGGAGGGCCCGCCCTCGCCGCTGCACAGCTCCTGCAACCTCGCAGGCAGCCGCTTGTCCCAGGCCGATCGGTGCCGCAGTACGTCCTGACGCTCCTCGACCACGCCGTCAGCCATCACCAGTCGGTAGCCGGCGGCTCCACTCTCCTCCTCGGTCCTGGAGTCCTTCCCCGTCTGCCAGCCCTCGCACCGCTCGACCACACGTCGTTGCGGCCCGCTGAGCGCGTCCTGGACCACCGGCGCGGCCCACCACACCGTGCAGGCGCTTGCCCCAGCAGTCAGTGGCACCAGCACCACCAGCCCCGCCACCCCCGTGACGACGAGGGCGCGAGCTGTCTCTTATACA
>OENY01000152.1_pt1 | contig 25050 bp, 17 predicted proteins | sample 1539391 | NCBI WGS metagenome assembly OENY01 (sample SAMN03777356, study PRJEB22549) | human gut metagenome | biome: gut; feature: infant; material: feces | host: Homo sapiens | collected 2013-11-24 | reverse complement strand
GCAGCTGCATGACAAAGGGGGATTTCTGCGAAATGCCGCCGATGCCCACCAGCCGTCCGATCTCCACACCGTTCTCCGCCAGATGGTCGAGTATGGCCTTCGTCGCGAAAACCGTCGCCTCGGCAAAGGCGTAATAAAGCTCCGGTGCGGTCGCCGAGAGGTTCAGCCCCACGACCGAACCGGTCAGCCGGTTGCAGGGATAGGGCGAACGGCGGCCGTTCAGATAATCGGTCGCCAGCGGCGCATCGGCCCGCAGGGGCAGCTGCGCGGCGGCTTCGGCCAGTTTGGCCAGCAACCGCTCTTCGGTCTGCGCGGCCAGCGCGCGGAGCGTCTCGTTCTCAGGGTCGGCCGGCAGCAGCACTTCGCGCAACGGCCAGCAGAGCAGGCGCTTGAACCACGCGTACACGTCGCCGAAGGCCGACATGCCCGCTTCGAATCCGACCATGCCGGGAAGTATCGAGCCGTCCACCTGACCGAAAATGCCTTCGACCATCCGGTCGCCCATCTTTTCGGGCGGCATGACGGCCATGTAGCAGGCCGACGTGCCCAGATTCAGCACCACGGTCCCGTGACAGATGCCCGCGCCGACGGCGCCCGAATGGCAATCGACATTCCCCACTCCGATGACCACCTGCTCCGACAGCCCCAGTTTCGCCGCCCATTCGGGGCTGAGCGTACCTGCAGGAGTGTCACAGCCGTACGTCCTGACGGGCAGACGCCGCAGGATGGGCAGCAGGACGGGGTCGAGTCCGGCGAAGAACTCTTCGGGCGGATAGCCGCCCCACTCTTCGGCCCACATCACCTTCGACCCGGCGACGCAAAGCCCCGACCGCAAATCCTCCATAGCGCGGCAGCCGGTCAGCACGGCCGGAATCCAGTCGCACAGCTCGACGACGGCCCACGCATCGCGGCGCAGCCGTTCGGAACCCCGCAGCAGGTGCAGGACCTTCGACCAGAAACACTCCGACGAATAGTGGTTGCCCGAACGGCGGGCGTAATTGATTTCACCGCGGGCGCAGAGGGCGGTGATCTCCTCCGACTCCCGCTGCGCCGTGTGGTCCTTCCACAAAACGAACATCGCATCGGGATTCTCCTCATAACCCACCGTCAGCGATAGCGGCGTGCAGGTGCGATCGACCAGACACGGCGTGCTGGCGGTCGTATCCACGGCGATGGCGCGTATCGCCTCCGGCGCAGGACACTGCGCAATGACCTGCCGCAGCACCTGCTCCAGCCCCTCCAGATAATCCAGCGGGTGCTGGCGGAACTGCGACTTCGCAGTATCGCAGTACAATCCCCGGCCCCAGCGGGAGTAATTACAAACGGCGACGGCGATCTCTTCGCCGGACTCTGCATCGGCCAGCAGCGCCCGCACCGAGTCGGTGCCGTAGTCTATTCCAATAACGTACAGGTGTTCCATTATAGCTTATTTTCAGTGCAAATCGTCGCTAAACGAAAGGTAAAAGAGAGCAAAATCCCTTACTTGACTTTGCGAATATATTAAAATATTGCTACAAAAAGAAAATTTTCGGCAATAAATTTTGCAAATACAAAAAATAAATATAAATTCACCCCTGAAAAAGATAAGAAAAACAAATAAAAGCAAATAATGACTAACTTTACAGCGATGACCTCATCCTCTGCCTGCCGGGCAAACGGACGTTCCGTTTTCCGGACGGCATATCCGGCGGACCGGGCATTTCGCTGTAATCCGGGCGGTTTCTCCGAAGCTCATGCGGCGAAAACCTCCGACAACCCTTTTTCAATGCGCCGGCCTTATACCTATATTTTATACAACAAACGGAAATCGCCCCGAATAAGTATCGGACTCGGAATTTCCGCATAATCCGACGCGCATTTTCTTTCGAGCGCGCCTTTCGCCTAAAGAATACCTTACAACAACAAAAAGAAACTACACCCATAATTCAGACAACAAAGAGAAAACACCCGCACACACAACCAAGACAAACGACATCGCATTATGAACCCTGAATTTCCGGCCTTTTCGGGCCAATAACCCGGATTCCTTCCGACGGACAGGCGCATCGCGTCTGCCCCGTGGTGTTTTATCCCAAGACCAAAGACCTTAAAATTTTACTAATTTCACCAACTATGAAAAAACAGCTACGCACCTTAACAAAACTGTTGGCAGCGGTCATCGCATGCTGCCTGAGTGTGGCCGTGCACGCCCAGACGACAGTCCGCGGAACAGTCACCGACGCGGACGGCATGCCTCTCGTAGGAGCTACCGTGATCGTCATTACAGGCACTCAGTCGGGGGGGGGTACCACGACCGATGCAAACGGTAAGTTCGCCATTGCGGCGGCTCCCGGCCAGCGGCTCTCCGTCTCCTACATCGGCTACAAGGAGACTTCGGTCGAAGTAACCACCAAGACCGATTACGACATCCGGCTCGAAAGCGACAATGCGCAGATCGACGAAGTCATCGTCGTGGGCTACGGCACCCAGAAAAAGGTGAACGTGACGGGTTCGGTGGCCACCATCGACTCGAAGGCGTTCGACAAACGCCCGATCGTCTCGACCTCGGCCGCCCTGCAGGGCATGGCTCCGGGCGTCACCGTCACCACGCAGTCGGGCGCACCGGGCGATGACGGCGGCGCGATCCGCATCCGCGGCATCAACTCCTTCGGCGGCAGCTCGACCTCGCCGCTGGTGCTCATCGACGGCATCGAAGGCAGTCTGGACAGCGTCGATCCCAACCTGATCGAATCCATCTCCATCCTCAAGGACGCCGCGTCCTCCTCCATCTACGGTTCGCGCGCCGCCAACGGCGTGATCCTCGTAACCACCAAGCGCGGTTCGAAGGAGCGGTTCTCCATCACCTACAAGGGCTATGTGGGCTGGCAGTCGCCGACCGACCTGCCCGACATGGTCAATGCGCTCGAATTCCGCGAGCTGACACGCGCCATGTACCTCAACGACGGCGTGGACCTCAACGGCGAAAAGCCGGGCAGCACCCCCATTCCCGATTACAACGACGAGGATATGGCGCTATACCGCAAAAACTGGGGCAAGGACCCGGATCTTTATCCCAATACGGACTGGCAGGACGCCGTGCTGACCGGTTCGGGCTTCACCCACAGCCACAATGTTTCGCTCAGCGTGGGCAGCGAGCGCGTACGCATGCTCACCACGCTGGGATACGTGGATCAGGAAGGCATCATCAAAAATGCGGACTTCCAGCGTTACACGTTCCGCAACAACGCCGACGTCAAGTTCAACGACAAACTGTCGATGAAACTCGACCTTTCGTTCTCGAACGACGACCGCAAGGCCTCGCCCTATCAGAGCACGATCTTCAACTACATGAACACCCGTCCGGCCGACATTCCCAACCAATTTTCGACCGGTCTTTACAACGGTCTGGGAATGCAGGGCATGAACCCCGTAGCCCTGATGCTTTACGGCGGCAGCAACAACACCAACACCATACGGCTTTCGGGAGCCATCACGCTGACCTACGAGCCTGCAAAATGGCTCTCCCTGCAGGGTATGCTGGCGCCGCGCTATACGACCACCAACCGCCACAACTGGAAGAAGCCCGTTACAACCTATCAGGACTACAAAGGCACCTCCACGCTGACCTCCGCGTCCTATGCCACCCTCACCGAATCGGGTTCGCGCGCTTTCTACGGCAACTACAACTTTCTGGCAACGCTCAAGTACAACTTCAGCGGCCACGACCTGAAACTGATTCTCGGCGCCGAGCGCAACACGTACGACTATAAATACCTGATGGCCTACCGTCAAGTCTTCAATTACAACTACGACCAGATCGACGTAGGCGAAATCGACAACATGGACAACTCCGGCCGCCGTTACGAGTGGGCCATACAGTCCTACTTCGGCCGTCTGAACTACAACTACAAGGAGCGCTACCTGCTGGAGGCCAACCTGCGTATCGACGGATCGTCGCGCTTCAACAAATCGAACCGCTGGGGTTACTTCCCCTCGGTATCGGGTGCATGGCGTATCTCCGAGGAGCCGTTCATGCAGGATGTCAAACACATAATCGACGGATTGAAACTCCGCGCATCGTACGGTACGCTCGGCAACCAGAACCTTGCCGGCGGCGACGCAGCCAGCTACTATCCCACCACGCAGAACCTCGCGATGGGACAAATCTCGATGAACGACAATATCTACTCGCTCGTCACCCTCAACACGCTGGCCAACCCCGACATTAAATGGGAAACCACCACGATGCTCGACGTCGGCGTGGATTTCTCGCTTTTCAACAAGCTCAACATCACGGCCGACTGGTACCGCAAGGAGACCAAGGACATTCTGATGAAACTCGACATGCCCCTCGGCATCGGTCTCAACGCTCCCTACCAGAATGCGGGTAAGGTCCGCAACACAGGCTGGGAGGTAAGCGTAGGTTACAACAACCAGTGGCGCGACTTCTCGTTCGGCGTGCAGGCCAACCTGTCCGACGTCAAGAACGAAATCCTCGACATGCGCGGCAAGACCTCGACCAGCGGCGTGCTGCGCAATCAGGAGGGTTATTCCATCGGCAGCATCTATGCGCTGAAAAGCCTCGGCATCATCCGCACGCAGGAGGAGGCCGACTGGGTCAACGCCAACTGTCCGCAGTTCAAGGAAACCGTCCAGATCGGCGACATCCGCTATGCCGACATCGACGGCAACAACTCGATCGACGAGAACGACAAAGACATCGTCGGCAGCACGATCCCCCGCTACACCTACAGCCTGAACCTGAACTTCGGCTGGAAAGGGCTGCGTCTGGGTCTGCTGTTCCAAGGCGTCGGCAAAACGGACGGTTATCTGAACACCTATTACGTAATGCCCAGCAACCAAGGCGGTACGTTCCGCAAGGAGCACCTCGACTGGGCGAGCGCAGAGAATCCCAACGGCAAGACTCCGCGTCTGACGAGTGCGAACAAAAACAACTGGTACGACTCGTCGTTCTGGATGAAAAGCGCCGCTTACCTCCGTCTGAAGAACATCCAGCTGGGCTACGAACTGCCCAAGTCGTGGATGCACCGGATCGGTCTCAATTCGGCCTATCTTTACGTCAATGCGCAGAACCTCTTCACGGTCACCAACTTCTGGGACGGCTACGACCCTGAGGTGGGTTACGGAGGCGATTCGAGCGGCGACTTCGACGTCGTGAAACTCGGCTCAGCGAACAACTATCCGCAGGTAAAGATCGTTACGGTCGGACTCGAACTCAAATTTTAACGCATTACAACCATGAAAAACAAAATAATCACCGGCATAGCGCTCTGCAGTCTCTTCATCACGGGCTGCTCGCTCGACAAAGCATATCTCAACGGTCCGAATGCGTCCACGTTCCCGGCTACGAAATCGGAGGTGGAAGCGGGCGTCTTCGCGACCTACAAGGGCCTTACCCTGATCGACGCATCCTCGACGCCGTTCCCCGGCATTCAGGACAATGCTTCCGACATCGGCGCATCGCGTATCAACGCCGCCAACTACAACTACCAGCAGCAGTCGAAACTCCCGCCTTCGAACGCATGGGTGACCAAAGTCTACACCCAAATCTACAAAACCGCAGCCCGCGCCAATCTCGTACTGGACGGCATCGACAACGTCCGCGAGCTGATGAGCGAGCAGGAGTACAATATGTATAAAGCCGAGCTGCTGCTCGTCCGCTCCTTCCTCTACGACTGGGGCTGCCAGCTTTACGGCGACATCCCCTACATCGACCACACCCTGAAATTGGGCGACACCTACACGCGCACGCCGAAAGAAGAGGTGATTTCACGGATTCTCAACGAAGATCTTGCGGACGAAATGCTCGACTTTCTGCCGATCCGCCACAACAAGAACAGCTACGGATCGGCACGTCTGGGACGCGCAGGCGCCTATGGACTCAAAGCCCGCATCTGTCTGAACTGGAAATATTACGAAGAGGCGGCCTATTATGCCGACAAAGCGCTGAAACTGGCCGAAGAGGGCGGATATTCCCTTCAGGCATACGACATCCGCTACTGCGGCGAAGACCACACGAAGGGCGAACCCACTCCTTCCAATCTGTTCGGCATCAACGGTCACAAGAACAGCGACGAATGGATTTGGGCCTTGCAGTACAATACGGCGATCTCCAGCAACCAGCACAATGCCGGCTATTATGCGGCGCCGCGTATCGCAGGCGGCTGCTCCTACTTCAGCCCGACGCAGGCTTTCCTCGACGCCATCCAGTGCACGGACGGCAAGTCGATCGTGGAATCGCCCCTGTTCGATTACCAGAATCCGTGGAAGAACCGCGACCCGCGTCTCGATCTCTTCTGCGTACGTCCGGGTTCCCGCGTACTGGGCATGCAGTTCGAGACCAATCCTTCCGCCCAGACCATCAAGAACTACAATGACAAAGAAGAAGGCGTAGACGTCGCAAACTCGGAAGCCTACGGCAGCAAATCGGAATACGGCGCCAACGGTTCGAAAGGCCCGTGCGGTTACTTGTGGCGCAAATACCTCGACATTCAGGAGTACAAATACAACAATGCATTCGGCACCAGCTCGGTATGCGTGCTGAGCTATCCGCTGATGCGTCTGGCCGAGCTCTATCTGATCCGCGCCGAAGCCAACATCGAGTGGAACGGCGGCGACCTCAGCGTCGCCAAAGCCGACATCGAAACGATCCGCAGCCGCGCACACATGCCCGGTCTCAGTGAAAACCTCAGCCGCGACGGCCTGCGTTCGGCACTGCGCTACGAGCGTATGGTCGAACTCTGCAATGAGGGTTTCCGCTGGTTCGACATCCGCCGCTGGGATATGGCCGAATCGGTCATCTCCGGAACGCTCTACGCACCGGCTCTCGACGGTTCGGTATCGAACGCCGTACCGACGATCGACTCCGACTGGCACGTAACTTACAATGGCCAGACGTTCGACGGCAAGGATATGAACCTGCGCAGATTCATCACGATGTCCTACGACCCGATGAAAGACGCCCTGTGGCCCATTCCGGAGGACGAGCGCATCGCCAATCCGCTGATAACCCAGAACCCCGGTTATGCCGGCCATTCAATCGAGGAATAACAATAAAAACAAACACACTATGATACAACGGCTATACAGACTGCTGCTTCTCTTCTGCTCGATCGCGGTTTTCGCGGCCTGCTCGGACAGCGACGGCAATGACAATAACGGCGGAAACGGCGGAGAGATCGTTCCCGACGGCGGCGACACCTACGGATATGTCACGGGCGCAAACGGCAACCCCGTTCCGGGGGTTGTCGTCAGCGACGGCTTCACCTGCACGCAGACCGACGCCGAGGGCCAGTATGTGCTGACCCGCAACGCGGAATCGGGCTTCGTCTTCTACTCCCTGCCTTCGGGCTACAAGGTCAACATGCACAAGACCTACAAACTGCCCAAGTTCTTCACCAAACTCAAACCGGAAACCGCCCGCTACGACTTCACGCTGACGGCGCTGGACGCTCCCGAAACCCGGTTCGATCTGATCTGCATCGGCGACCCCCAGATCAACGAGGCGGCGCACGCCGTCCGGTTCAAGCGCGAAGCGGCCAAGGACATCCGGGAGTATTCCTCCTCGGCCGACATCCCGTGCTACGCCATCCACCTCGGCGACTTGGTGAACAACAAATGGGCGCTCTACAGCAACATGGTGGTGGCCCTGCAGCCCGAACAGACGGGAATCCCCGTATTCTCGACCATCGGCAACCACGACCACGAATTCCCGACGGCCAACGAGAAGGAGGCCCGCGCGAAATACGAAAGCTTCTTCGGTCCGGTGGACTATTCGTTCAACCGCGGCGACGTGCATATCGTATCGATGGACAACATCATCCACGAATGTCAGGAGAGCGCGGGTTACACCGGCGGTTTCAGCGCCGAGCAATACGAATGGCTGAAGCAGGACCTGAGCTATGTTCCGAAGGATAAAATGGTGATCCTGTGCGTTCACATTCCCTTCCGCAACAGCAATTACGCCTACTACGACGAAGTGCTGGAGCTGCTCTCGCAGTACAAATACGCAACGATCATGTCGGCCCACACCCACTCGAACATCAACCACATCCACACCAAGAACGGCAAGGAGATCTTCGAGCACATCACGGGCACCTCCTGCGGCGCATGGTGGCGCTCGACCGTCTGCACCGAAGGCACGCCCATCGGCTTCGGCATCTACCGCATCGACGGGGCCGCGATGAAGGAGTGGACCTACAAATCGGTGCAGCACGACGAAGAGTTCCAGATCCGGCTCTACCGCGGTTCCGACAAATTCACCGGCGGCGGCGACGCTTCGTACTACTTCTCGAAGAAAAACGCCGGCCAGATCGTCGCGAACATCTGGAACTGGGACCCCGCTTGGACCGTCAATGTCTATGAAAACGGCGCGAAAACCGGCACCATGACCCAATATTCGGACAAGGACGCATGGACGGTGGCCTATCACATCGGCATCCTGAACAACAGCAGCAGCTACAACAAGTCCACGGATCACATGTTCTATTACACGCTGACGAATCCCGCTGCGGACGTAAAGGTCGAGGCGATCGACCGCTTCGGCAACAAATACGAACAGACGGTCTTCACCGACCCCGATTCGCATCCCGGCATATATCATCTGGATTATTAAAAACAGACTAAGAACCGAACCTATATGAAAAAGTTATTATTATTCCCCTGCCTGCTTCTGGCGCTCGGCCTGAGTTCGTGCGAATCGTCGGACGACGAAATCATGAGCATCGAACTGGTCAGCCCCAAAAAACTTGCGGTTACGACCGAGTTGGCGACAGCCTCTTTCAAATGGGATGCCGTCGCAAAAGCGGAAGGCTATGCCTATGCTTTGGACAACTCCACCGAATACACGACCATCGACGCAGCGACCACAACCCTGAAGCTGACCCGACTCTCGCGCGGTTCGCATACGTTCCGCATCTATGCCGTCGGCAATCAGGAACACACGACCGACTCGGCCGAACGCACCGTCGATTTCGACATCGACCCGACGCTTCCGACCCCGGCCCCGTCATGCACCAGAGGCGAATCCGCAGACGAGGTCGTCGTCACATGGCAAGCCGTCAAAGGCGCCATCGGCTATGCCTACAAATTCAACGACGAGACGCAATGGACCGAAGTCGGAGCCGACGTATTGAAAATCACCAAGAGCGGATTCGATCCGGAAGCGAAAAACACCTTTACCATATACGCCAAGGGCCAACTGCCCGATTCGGAGGATTCGGAGGAGCTTACGCTTCCGTTCCAGCTGATCGACACTTCGGAGGGCGTATGGGCAAGGACTTCCGACGGAAGCCTGTACGAACTCAAAGAGTCGGAATCCGGCATCTATACCGCTGCGATCACCTGCAAGGCCTCGGACGACATCACCATCCTGATTGAGAACACGCCTTACGGGTTCACCGCTTACAGCGGCAACGGCGGCATCGGAACCGTAAACAGCGTTTATGCGACCGTCCCGTTCTACACCTACCCGGCGGCCGTATACTACGTGCGGGAAAGTCTCGGACAAATGACGGCCAAGACCGAAGATGCTGATATAAATAAATTCTGGGTCAATGTTTCGGGATCGACCTGCAAAATAGACGTCGAGATCGACTGCACCAACGCCGACAAGACTCCGCGCTATCGCCTGAAACTCGTCGAGAACGAAGATCCGTCGATCATTCTGGAACAGTATTTCGATCTGATGGTATACGGAGGCGACTGGATCCAGACGGGGAAAGTGGCAAGCAGCGGCAGAAAACTGGCATCCACGAGTCCTGCGGCCATCGACGGCACCGAACCTGCCACGGCTACTGCAAGTTACACGACGTTCGGCATAAACATCAGTTCCGACAAGGATGCGGCACCGGCCTATCTCGCAAACCGGGGACTAACGGATTGGGGCATCAAATACTGTTATGAGTTTCCGGGATATGTCCGTCTCTCCAATTCGGCTTCGGGTTCGAATATGTATTACGGAGTGCTGACCACGCCCAAACTGTCAAAACTGACCGCGGCATCGATCGTCACCGTCACATTCGACGCCGTCCGGTTTGCATCGGAACACGACATTCCCGTCAAAGTACTGAATGCCGGAACAATCGCTTCGGCGCAAGTGGTCGTCGAAGGCAGCGGTTCGGCCGCATCGATCGCTCCGGAAAGCGGCGGCAAGTCGATCAATATCACATCGGCGCACTGCCCCAAACACGGAAACGAGGCCTTGAAGAAATGGTCCAATTTCTCGATAACCATCGAAGGCGCGACGGCGGAAACCCAGATATGCTGGGATACGACAGGTGCAGGATCTACCAGCGCCAACGGCCGTATCTGTCTGGACAACATCGTCGTCAGGAAAAACTAAACGAACACTTTCACACGATCCGGCGGGCGGAGGGACAATCCCCCGCCCGCCGATCGTTTACAATCAACCTCCTGCAAAATGAAAAAAACGCGGATACTTCCGCTGCTGGCCGTCGCGCTCCTCTGCAACTGCGGAGGCTCCGACGACAAGGAGCCGGGAGCGGGCGAGGGCAACGGCAGCATCACGGTCGTCGAACCGACGACGGCGTTGGGCGCCCCGAACGACGACATCTCCCTGCTGCAGCTCAAACCGGGCAAACTGATTACGCTCAAACAGGTCAACACGACCAACTGCAAACGCGCCGCGGCGGCCGGCATGTGCATCGACATCATGGCGCAGGACGCCACCGTCTTCGCCGAAGGAATGACCGACGCGAAACTCGACGCACTGTTTTCCGAGGCGGGAGCGGCAATCGGCTCCGCCGCGGCAAACCTGTGGGGCGTCCATCTGCCCTATGGGACATACGACATCTCGGCGACCGACGAAGCGGCCCGCACGACGGCCGTAGCAAAACTCAGAACCGTGATAAACAGCGCCATGAAACACATGTCGCCCAAGCATTTCGTAATCCACCCCTCGACCGGCACGATACTCACCACCGGAAGCGACTTCGCGGCACGCAAGGCCCAGAGCCGGAAATCGCTCCGGGAATTGCAGACCCACATCGCTTCCTGCAATTCGACGTACGGCCTGAGCACGATTCTCTGCGTGGAAAACTGTCCCCGGAGCGTCGCTTACGATGCCGAAACGACGCTCGCCCTGCTCAGCGGCGAAGGGCTGGAGCAGGTGCGCGTCTGCCTCGATACGGGCCACGCCCTGATTCCGCTGAACGGGTCGTATATCAATCCCACCAAAAACGGCGACGCCGTCGCCATACTCCGAAAGCTCGGCACACGCCTCGGCACGCTGCACATCCAGCAGAATCCCGGCGCCGAAGGGCAATCGGGCACGCTGGACAAGCATTTGCAGCCTTACACCGGCGGTCTGATCGACTGGGGAGAGTTCTATTACGAACTGCTGAAAAACAACCGTTACCGCGGCTGCTTCCTCTACGAAGTCTCCTTCACGGACACCTACGACGGCACGACGGCCACGATCGAATCCGCCAAAGCGAATTACACAGGCCTTATCTATCCGGCCTTCACCGACAGGCTGAACCGCCAATAGGCCACCGGCAGCCGGACGTCGGACGGACAAGGGACAAGGGACAAGGGACAAGGGACAAGGGACAAGAGACAAGAGACAAGAGACAAGAGACAAGGGACAAAAGAATGTCTCCGAACCGGCAAAGTCTCCGTCCCCGGCAGGAGTAACGGACAAGCCATCCGCCACGCTTCTCCGTACGACAACTAATCTTTCCGCAGGACGACAAACCCTTCCGAAGAACGACAAACCCTTCGGCAGGACCACAAACCCTTCGGCAGGACCACAAACCCTTCGGCAGGACCACAAAAAATCCGGACACCCAGTCCGAGTTCCGGGGATTTTAAAATCATCGCTGTGACTTAACAAGTTACGGCGATGATTATTTATAGGTAATGATTTAGTAACGCAGGTTCCTCATTTCTACGTTCAATCTTCATCAAGTCAAAGACTCTACGACAAATATACGCAATTTTTTGTAAATAATCAAATGACTATTTGCTGATTTTCTGTCTGTTGCGGACTGGAGCGGTCAGTATCGGACATCGGGTGCAGAATGTTTCGGATGCTATTAACTTGCAGGACTCATGTTCAATACACCTAAATTTATTTCTTATGAACTGTATCCTGATTGAAACGAGCGCCTATGCCGATCTTCAGGCGCATATCCAGCGATTGTTGGAACGAGTATCCGCCTTGCAAGCTCTCACGGAAAAATCCCCGACGGTCCGCTGGCTGACTACGGATGATGTTTGCAAGGCTTTGAGTATTACCAAACGTGCGTTGCAATATTATCGGTCTTGCGGTATCATACCCTACACAGCCATCGGAAACAAAGTCGTATTCCGGGAAGAGGATGTCCGCCGTCTTCTGGAAAAGAACCTAATAAAAGCTGAATAGAACCATGTCCGAAGATATTATTACCCGCGACAGCAGTGAATTCAAAGAGCTGCGTCGCAATATCATCCGTGCGATCCAAGCCGTAGATATTTTGATCGATACACATCGTCCGGCAATCGGAAACGAGGTCTACCTCACCAGTGAGGAAGTTTGCAGTCTTTTCAGTCTGAGCAAGCGTTCCTTGCAGAATTACCGCGACAACCGTCAGATACCTTATACTTCCATCGGCGGCAAAATTCTTTATCCCCAGTCAGCGATCTATAAACTGTTGGAGAGCCATTACGTCAGAGCTCTCAGATGACGAACGGGCGGGAGGTCATACCTCCTGCCCGTATTCGTCTTCGTATTCGATAAAGTTGCTGGGATGCACGACGCATATCCGGCCGTTCTGCGTTCCGAAATCGATCCTGATCGGATATTTGTACAGCGGCAGATAATATTTGTGTCCGAATGATTTTCGAATGGCCTCTGCCGCGAAGAGTATTCCCGAACGCGCCGTTATCGGCCGTTCGTATTCAGGATACTCCTGCATAATCAGTGATCGACATTTATTGATATCGTCCAGCGTGAAAACATTTCCGTCGACGATCCGTTTCAAAATGGCTTCTCTTTGGGCTTCCAGCGTCGAGAAATCTATCCGTTCATTCTCGGTAATTCCGCGCTGTCGGAGTTTTTCTTCTTTGGTTCTCATATCTATTCGTGTGAAATGAAGTCTTTGACGTATTTACCATTCGTATAAATGTCGCGTTCGATTGTAAATCCGAACGGCAGACGAAGGGATGCCAGCTCGGAGAGCATCAGATAGCCCCACTCCCATTCGTATATGCAGCAATAACCGAATAGCCGCCAGTCGTCGCCTTCGCGTTCGGCTTCGGTGATGAGCCATGTTCCCGCACCGCAGGGGTTGAAATATTTGACGAGGACTTCGGCCTCCAATCCTTTCCCATCCTGCGAGCCGATGGGATGACTCTCGAATTTCGAGATGATCTCTTTTGTGAGCAATTTCATAAGAAATGATATTTAGACTGTCCGGAACGCCCGGACAGCAAGAGATACATAGTCACGGCAGGTGACAAAGACAAGGCTTCGGGCCTTGGCGTGTCGCCTGCCGTGGCTATCTTGCTGGCTGGGCGGGCAGTCCCGTATTATCTTGGTAGACTTGTTCACAGCAGGATAAATTCATATCTTTGTTATGCACCATTCCTAAATGCAGAACAGACGATGAACAGAATCATATTGATCGGAAACGGATTCGACTTGGCACACGGGCTGCCGACGAGTTATGCGGATTTTATAGATTATTATTGGGAGAAATGGGGAAAAAGGTTGCAGGGTGGCTATTTAGGTGATGAGTTAAAGGATAACCTATGCTCTATTTCTCAGAAAGGAGAACAGCAACCTTGGTATTGGCTATTTCCTTCGAAGGATATCCATAAAGGAATAATTATTCCACCAGAAACAGCCCTTGAAGAAGTAAAAAGTCAACCGGACAGATTTACCGTCAAAAAGAGTCCTTTTTTCGAGCATATAGATAAAGCTGTCGAAACGAAGAATTGGGTAGACATAGAGAATGAGTTTTATCTTTGGTTGAAAAAGATTTTCAAAAAGGATGCCTGCCAATACGACAGTCCCGTCCCTTTGAATGACGAGTTGGAATTAATCAAAGAAAAGTTGGTTGAATACCTCAAATTCATAGAAGACGAGCGAATTAAGCCGGAACTTACAAAGGATTGCATTCGAGAAACGATCTATGAACCGTTCAAGGCCAAAGATATATCCAATGAAAGTAAGAAGATTTTCGATGATTTTCTGATAGGTAGATTAGAGTACCTGACAGGGGGAGATGAACATGGAATCGATTGTTTTTTGCAGCGGTTTGGCTACTCCTATATCGATCGAAATACAGATATTGAAACATACGGAAAATCGGTTACCGGCAAACATGAATTTCCTGCAACAAAAGACAGATTGGATAGATGGAAACACCTTCAATATGTTAATGCCGAAAAGGACATAGTTCCTGACTGTTTTTTGTGGCCCGACCAGATTTTATTGTTGAATTTCAATTATACGAAAACCGCGGACTTGTATCTTACGAAGACATCCGAATTTAGGGTAAACCATATCCACGGGGAGTTGGATAACGATAAAAATCCGATTATCTTCGGCTATGGGGATGAGCTGGACGACGACTACAAGGAGATTGCCAAGTTGAATGACAATGACTATTTGAAGAACATCAAATCCATCCGCTATCTGGAGACGGACAACTACCGCAGATTGCTCTCGTTCATAGATTCCGCACCGTTCCAGATTTATATCATGGGCCACTCGTGCGGCAATTCGGATCGCACGCTGCTCAATACGCTGTTCGAGCACAAGAATTGCGTTTCGATCAAACCTTTCTACTATCAGAAGGACGATGGCGGCGACAACTATATCGAACTTATCCAAAATATCTCGCGTAACTTCAACGACATGCGCCTGATGCGGGACCGTGTCGTGAATAAATCCTATTGCCGGCCTCTCGTTCCGGCAGGATGTTGAATAGATGAGGTTGTGCCTAACAAGCCCCGAAAACGAAAACCACCCCTGTCAGAATAGGCTCTGACGGGGGTGGAAATGTTAAAATCAGGCTTGATAGACGCTCATTCTTATGGCTCCGATTCCCAGTCGGGAATCTGCACCGTGTCCTGTATTTGAGGACATCGGATTATCTCCGCTTCCTCGTGTTCATATACATTGCAACCCATGAAAAGCGAAACTATGAATATACCCCAGATCAAGGCAAGGATGCAATACAGAACCGCATATTTGATTTTCTGTTTTTTCATAATAACTTATTGTTTTAAGAGTTCAGCGATTTCCGGATCGAGATTACCCCGATATTCCATGCGCTCGTCCAATCGGCAGGCTTCGAGAAAATGCTCCCGTCCCTCTTCCTTGCGTCCCAGCCGCGAGCAGGCAATGGCTTTCAGATACTCCGCGACGGCATCCTTGGGCATCGAGGCCAATAGCTCCAACGCCCGCTCGTTGTGATCTAGCGACAGATGCGCCACGACCGTGTTGCGGTCGTTGTAGTCGTTAAGAATGTACAAGGCTTTTGCATACTTCCGTTTTTGCAACAGCTCCACCCCGCGGGCATAGGCCGTATCGAGTTCGGTAGTATGGATCGTGTCCTTGATCATCCCTTTGCGGCGCAGGTTGTAGCGGAAGCTCACGGCCCGAAGCTGCGGATAGATCATCGAGCGGATATAGGCATAGTCTTTCGGGAAGCGCCGCCGGATGGCTTGTTCCCTCCGGTCGGGATTCTTTTCTGATGCAATTATCACAAGAATCGCCTCGCGGTTTTCAATGCTTTTGTCCGTGCGGATGCGCTGCGTCAGCTCCGGCCAGTCCTCGGCAATCCACCGCACGGTCAGCAGTATGTCGATCCCACGTCCATAACGTTTTACAAGGTACTGCTTCAGAGCCTCGGCACGCCCCCGCGACAGCTGGTCGTTAAAGGCATAACGCCCCTCGGGGGACGAAGCGGCCGTAAGCGTGATGGTATCGACAAAGAACTCTTCCTGTTCGACGATCTGCCGCATAAGATCGGTGATCTTGTCCAGTTGCTGCCGATTGTCGCCCAGCGTATCGACCACGCGCGTATTGCCCACGAAGAACTGAATGTAGTTGCGATCCTGTACCGTCACATACTTGTCGATCACCTTGATCCGATAGCGCGGTATAGTATCGACGAAGGAGAGCATCGACGATACGATGTAACTCAACGTATCGGACGGCGGCAGACGGTAGGCGCTGTCATCCACGGCCAAGACCTGCCCCTGAAGCGTAATGAGCATCTTTTTCGAGGTTTCGTCGGTCTTCACCTCTTGTGAATAATAGTAGGTGACGGCATTGCGACTTTCGACGAGTGAGTCGAGGCGTGCATCCTTCGGGTAGGGAAACTTCACGAAGCGGTTGAAGGCCGCCTCGCGCCCCACGGTGTCGGGCCGGAAGCGGTCGACATAAGTCGCGTACTGCCAGTAGTCTCGCTCCTGCAGGAGCGAGAAACGCCCGCCGCGGATTACCAAATCTTCGAGCGGTATGGATTCTTCAGGTTTGTGCAGAACAGGCGTGATTACGACGCTGCGGCTCCTGCCCAACAACTGTTTGGGAAGAGTTACGATAAAGTCGAGCGTCACACGACCGTTGCGCTCCGGAACAGACCTCGCTTTGGCCACGACCGTCACCTGTTCGATCTGAAGCGCCATGACCCGTTCTCCGTCGGCTAATGTATCAACCGGGGCGAGATAGAAGGTGTTACTGTCGCGTTGGAGCTTCACGATCTGCGGACGGTAATCCGCCTGTCGTTGCTGCCGTTCGGCACGGGTCAGCTGCGAGAGCGAAGCTGTCGTCTGCCGCCGCTGAAGACGCTCGGCTACCGAGCAGCCGAACATCGACCCGAGCATGATCGACAAGACGCCCGCCTGCAATAGTTTCTTGTATTGCTTCATGGCTAAAAGAGATAAGAGAACGACACCTCCAGCCGCGAGGGCGCCAGCGTCCAGCGGCGGTAATGGTAGATATACTCGTCGTCCCAGTCCCCGACCGTGGGGTCGCGGCGCGTATCCTTCGTGCGGTACAATCCTACGCCGGCTTCAAGGGTCACGAACCACCGCTTCGAGAGCATCCACGCATAGCCGTAGCTGATACCTATGCCGTATGCCCGACCGTCGTAACGTTTTGTGCGGCTGCCGAGGTCGTAGTCCACATAGGAGAGCTGCCCGCCGACGAAGTGTCCCACGAAAGATTCGTAGAGCCAGTAGCGGCTGCCTATTTGCACGGCGTGGAAGTTCATCGAGAGCGACGAGGTTTTCACGGGATTCCAGTAGCCGGAGGCTTCGACCGACCATTTGTCCGCGACCGAGACTTCCCCTCCGAGGTGGAGCGTTCCGGTAAGAGCCGCGAGGGCATCGGCCCTCACGGCGAAGATCTGCGCTGCAGCACCGTGGGGGCTGCCCCACAGTGCTACGAACAACAAGACCGTCGTGATGAATATCCGTTGCTTTTTCATCATCGTGTTTTCTGTTCGAGAGTTATTGCAGTTTATATTCGACCATTCCGTTCAGCGAAACCGGAGTGTCGGATGTCATCGTGTATTTCTCAATGAAAATATCGTAGAGTCCTTGCAGGTCGAGATAGACATAGCCCGTACCCCGTGAGCGCTCGGCTTCGAAAGAGACATCGAACGTATAATCGCGCGTGGTCGTATAACCGCCCGAATAGACGATCTTCACGGTGGCGGTGACCGTCAGCGTCAGATCCTCGCTGACCGGATAGGAGGATTCCATCGTGATATAGAGCGCTCCGGCCGACCGTGTGAAATCGAGCGTGAAATTCGCGACGGTTTTTATCCCTTTCACCGAAGATTCGAAAGAGGTGCTGTTCCCCTGCTCGTCGGTGATCGTGACGGTAAAAGGAATTTCGCCTACGGCTTCGGGTTTCAGCCGAAGTTCATAAGTGCCGTTACCCTCGTAGAGCGTCAATTCGGTCGTCGGAATATCCGCGCTGTAATGCCCCTGAAAGAACGTCAGTCCCTCGCCGCTCAAATGGGCCTTATACCGGCCCGTATATCCGGGCTGCGTCACAGTGAAAGTAACATAGGCCCTGTCCATTGCGGCCAACTCATAGCCCTCCTGCGTAAAGGTCACGGCGAGTTCGGGTTTCTTGTAAACCGTCGTCAGCTCGCGCTCCATGCCGAATCCGTATCGGTCGGTGACGACCAGTCGCAGGCGCACGTCGCCGGGTGTGTCCTGCGTATAGACGATCTCGGCAGTTGCCGTGCCGCTGCCGCAGAGCAGCGGATAAGGCGTGTCTGCCGTGCGGCTCTCGCCGTCGATGGTGACCATGCCCTGTCCTGCGTCGAGGTGGTAAGTAAGATAAAACTCATTGCCTGCGTCGTTCGTGGACACGAGTTCCAGCGTCGTGGCAGCGGATGCGCCGGGAGTGTAACGCTCGGCAAGGGGCGTGACGGCGACTTCGGCCGTCGATACGCGCCAGTCCACGGTGTTCATGCCGAGGATGCGGGCGTCGATGTTGTAAACACGGTTGCGGACGATGTTGAAGTCCGTGGTGTTGTTCTCGCCCGGATAGATGCGGTATGCGACTTTCACACCGTCGGCCTCACCCTCGATATAGATATAGGTTGCAAACTCCGGGGCGACGGTCTGGTTTTTGCCCTCCTGCGCCCCGATGCCCGCGACCGTTCCCTGCCGGTTTTCCAGCAGGTAATACGAAGCGCTGAAAGTCTGCCCGGTAGCTGCATCCGGAGTCGTGTCGGCCACATCGCCGGATGTCGTGGCACGGCTTGGGGCAAAGAGCGACACGCGGCACGGGGCGTTGCATATCCGCACGGACTTAATTTGCAGCTTGGGGGCGAACTCCGCGGCTACAGTGCAGCTGAAATCGATCTTCGCCACGGCACGTACGAGCGTAACGTCGATGTGCATATCCCCGCGCACGGAAACGGTCTGCTCCGCGGACATGGGAAGCGGCCCGTCGGCGAGTGCATCGGGAGCTTGTTCGAAGCGCAGCGACCGAACGTACTCCTGCGTCTGCCCGCCCATGTCGGCCCCCGCGTTGGCGACGGCGTAAAGTGCGTAGTCGCCTTCGGGAAGCTCCAGCACAACGCTGCGCTGCGATGAGAGGTACAGATGCCGGGCCGTGTCGCCGCTGGCGGGAAAGAGGTATAGGTTGATGTCGTCGATGCGGGATTCGTCTGCGGCCGTGCGGGTGCGGGCCTGGCCGGGGCTGAACGTCAGGGTTACGTGCCGCTTGGCCTGCCTTGACGGATTAGGCTCGATGTCCGAGTCCGAACAGGCAGAGCAAAAAAGCAGCATGCAGACAGCAGTATAAAGTATCTTTTTCATGGTTCTGATTCTATCGAATTTCTATTCCCGGATGCAGCGCACGGCATTGGCCTGGTATCGGAACTCCTTCGTCGTCCGCATGTCGGTCATCAGGTAGATCGAGGTGCAGGATACGCCGTCGAAAAAGACGGGTCCTTTGTCGAAATTCCAGAAATACGGCGTATTGGTGTAGACCTGTCCGTATGCTCCGACATCGGAGTAATTGTCACCACGGAGCGTTCCTCCCGCCGGATAACGGGCTGTGCGCGTATCGTCGTAGATGATCTCCACATAGTAGGGCAACAGCTTACGTACCGGTTCTATGCCTTCGAAATCGCAGGCGTCGGGAACTCTCCAGCCCGGAGGGCAAGGGTCGTAGATGGTCTTTCGGCAGACCTCGCTGATGTCGGTTCCCTGTCGGGTCGTGTTGCCCCAGAGGTTGTGATGGGGGCGCAGGAGCCAGTCGAGCACGTCCTCTTCAGGCTCTTCCACGTCGTAGTCGGCTTTATGGATGAAGGAGGTGGGGTTCTTCACGGCCCAGTCCACCGTCATAACATCTGCCGGATCGCTGTTTTCGGGGTGGATTACCTCGTACCTGAAACGGTCGTGATAGACGAACGGCGCCGGACGATTCGACGAGAAGGATGCCGGATACGGGAACGGGTCTTTGCGCCCCCACTGATAGTACAGTCCGCAGGCTGCGCTCTGCGTGTAGTCGGTTCCGATAGCCCCGAGGTTGCGATCCATGAATACGGCTCCGGATGCGTAGGTCTGCGCGGAGCTGTCGGGATTGTAACTCGCAACCCAGATGTGCCATGACCAAATGCAGTTGCCCCAGGCGTCGAACAGCCCGATAAGGGCGTTTCCCTGTCGGCTTCCGGTGCGGAAGCTGATTCTGCGACCGTCATAGCTCAACGACGCGATGATGCTGTTGGCCTGCGTGCCGCTCTCCCAGATCAGCCGCGCATAGGCTCCCGAAAGGGGCTGCGGCGTGATACCCAGTGTCGCGCAGCCGTTGCCCTGCACCGTCGCATCGAACGAGTAGTCGCAGAGCAGCTGCGGGGCGATGTAGCTGTTGGCGGTATTGCGTGCGTCGAGCTGTATTTCACCGGGCAGGAAAAGTGCGTAGACATGCCGTAAGGGAGCAGAGGGAATGAACACGTAAGATGGTTCGTCCGTAATCTTGTAGTCATATCCCGCATCCTGATACCAGCCGTCGAACGTGTAGCCTGCGGCGGGTTCTGCGGTCAGGGCGCAGGCTTCCATGCAAAGGACCGTAATGCGCTCGCCCATGCCTTCCGCTTTCCGCTCGTGGTGAAGTTCTCCTTCAACGATAATATCCCCGCCGCCTTCGGTGTGAATAATTGCGGCATTGGCCATGCGGTGTTCGAAATCATACGTCTGCGAAAATCCATAGGCATCGGTCAGCGTAATCCGGTAAGCCAGTAAAGAGTTTTCCTCCGTGTACCCCGGCATGTAATACTCCATTTCGTAGGTGTTGTCGCCCATCATGTCGTACAGATCGAAATAATGGACCGCTCCGCTATTGCCGTAATCGAAGGCGAAGCCGCTCAGGTCGCCGGACAGCAGCTCCAGACATCCGCGGCTCGGGGCTGTGCCGTCGTTGCATTCCACCTCGACATGCAGATAGCGCGTGCCGTCCAACAGGCAGTAGCCGCCGTAGTTATAATCATCGAAATCGTCCCATACCCGAAGGGTGTAAGACGATATACGGGTGTCTACTTCATTATCACCCAAAATCGAGATGTCGAACCGGTAATGTACGTTGGCCCGGACGTTGAAACCCGAGGTGTTGTTCTCGCCCAGATAAACCGTGTAGGTCAGTATCTTGTCGCCGCGTTTGGCCCGGATCAGCAGGTACGAGGCATTTTCGGGGGCATTGTCTGCATTCTTAGCCCGCTGGTCGGTGATCGAGGGTACCGTTCCCTGCATGTTGGGCAGCAGATACGAGGTTCCCGCAGCCGAGCGCCCCGAAAGATGGGTTTCGGGACAGTCCATATAATCGTCGGGATCATCCGAAGGTGCAGCCTCGACATCAAAGATCGACACCGTGCGCGGCACGGAGAGCAGTTGTACGGAAAGCAGCTCGATATCCGATGGCTTAACCGTAATATCGTAGGATATTTTCGCCACGGCACGCTGTATCTCGACCGTGGGCAGCGAACCGCCCGAAGCCGGAATCGTAACGTCGCCGTCCCACGCCATCGGCAGAGCGTCGTATGCATCTTTATGCGTAACGGTAAAATCTTCCGATATCGGACTTTCGCCCAAATCACGGTTCAGATTGGCGGCGATGCGCATTCGGTAGTTGCCCGGCAGACATTCGAAACGCAGTGTCGCAGAGGTCTGGTAACGGTGCAGGACGACCTCGCCGTTATCGTCGTAAAGATAGAAGTTCAGGTCGCGGATGGCGTATTCATCCGCAGAACGGGTTACGGAGGACATCCTTTCGGGCCGTACCGTCAGGCTGACGGAGGTTCCGCGGGGATTTGCACACGCTGTCCGATCCTCGGCGATACATCCCCACAGAAACAGGGCGGCAGTAAATATCAACAGATATTTTTTCATAGTCGGAAAAATCTGAAAAGGAATTGAAAACAGCCCCCGTCCCGGAGGGCGGGAGCTGTCAAAACAAGAGGGCTATGCCCCCAGCTCGACACTCTGCGTAACGGGCGTCTCCCAGTCGGCGACCGTTACCGACACGGCGCACTCCTGCCCCACGAGCCCCGTGATATTGGCGGCGATGCGGTAGTAGCCGTTGCGCAGTATCTCGCCCGCGGCCTTACCCGTCAACTCGACCGAATAGGTCACCTCCGAGCGGTCGTCCGTGGTCGAACTGCTGCCATCCATATCGTATGTCGCTTCGATCTCCAGCAGTACGCGGCTGCCGGCGGCAAGCGTTCCGTTTTCGTAGATGTAGAACAAGGAGTTATACTTATCCGAAGCCGAAGCAGGAGTCTGCGTGTGGCTGAAAGTCATGGCACCGGGCGTCGGCGTACCTGCGATGACGGGCGACTGCGAGGCGGCTTTGGAGAGCTTGACGGAATTGATCAAGAGCGTACCAGAATACTTATCGGCAAACGACGGGTCGACGGTCGTCTGAAGAGCGATCTTCGCCACGGTACGCTTGAGCGTGATGCCGACATTGGTCGTGGAGTTCACGGCCCCGACGGTCTTGGTCGTCGATCCCGACATCACGAAGCCCCCCGAACGCTTGGCCTTCGAGGATACTTCGGCGAAGGTGCCGTTATAATCGGCGGCAGACTTCTCCACGAGGGCCGTAAGGGCCGACTTGGTCTTGGCCGCCGAGGCGTCGTAGTTCGCTACGGCGTAGAACGAGCACTCGGTGCCGGCGGCGGATTTCGGAAGCGAGAAGGTTGCGGACTTGGCCGCGAGCTCCGACGAGGTGAAGTCCCTGCGGATGATAAGGTTGTCGGCGTCATCGAAAGCGAAGACCGAGAGCGTAGAGAGCGAGGATTCCCATGTCTCGGCTTTAGCCGAAGAGTCGAAGAAGGCGCGGGTGTCGGCATCGTCAGCTCCGGTGAGCGTGATGGCGATCCGGGCGCCGTTCGCAGCTTCGGGAATGACGGGATCGATTGTTTCGTCGGCTTTGTCGCACGAGGCGAACAGGGCGGCCGCCATGGCGGCCGCAGCAAAAAGAATCTTTTTCATGAGGTGATTAAGGAATTAAATGAATGAACTATTTACGCTTGTTGCGTTTTCGGTATTGCGGCTGTCGGAAATACGGGACGGGCGAAGGCTCCTTGCGTGCCGGACTGCGGTAACCGGGGACGCCGTTCTCGTCGATCCATCGGCGGATGTCGGTGCGGAGTTCTTCCCTGAGCTGCCGGAACTCCGGCTGCTCGGCGAAGTCGTCTTTCAGGTCGTATGCCCGGAAGACCGGGGCGCAGATGCGGGTGAGCTTCAGCGCGACCTCCTGCCGCTGGTTCTCGGGGATGGCCGGAAAGTCCGTCGCAAGGATCAGGTGGACGGTATCGTATTTCGAGAAGAGCAGGCCCCAGAACAGCACCTTGTCGGCGGCAAGGACTGCCGAATCGGTAGTGGCTCCTAACTCAACGCTTCGTGCGTAGCTTTCGAAGGCCAGACGGCTGCGCCGTTCGATCATCGCCCGGTGGAACTGACGCGGAGGATGGCGCACTTCGAGGAAATGCCGCAGGCGCTCCCGGAACCATTTTTCATCGGGGGTTTCCATCGCACGGGCGGATTAGCGTTTGCGGCCGCGGCCCTGACCCTGATCCGGAGCCTGCTCCTGCGCTGTCTCGGCTTTCTGCTCCTGCTTCGACTCCTGCTTTTCCTGCTCCTGACGGCGCTGCTGCGAGAAATCGTAGACCACGCTGTTCGAGCGGGGGTCGATGCGCAGGATACAGGTCAGAGGCTTGCCGTTCTTGCCCAGAATGGGATGTTCCTTCTCCTTCGAACAGTCCAGACCTTCGGGACTCAGCAGGGCCGTGCGCTGACGGTCGTCGAGCTGCTTGTCGAGCTGCGGAGAGATATAGGGGCGGCTGAACTTGTAGTCGGTCATCTTATATTCGTTCGAAAGCACGTCGAAGCCTACTTTTCCCGAATAGGTGATGTCGCTGCCGCGCATGGCGCAGCCTTCGACGAAGACACGGCCGCCCAGGGCCAATTCGTTCTGCTGGGTGTCGTCCATGCGCACACTGTTGAAGTAACGCAGTTCGGGAACATCGCGTTTCGGGATGGTGACAAGACGGTTCGTCGCGGGATTCAGTGTGGCGAAGCACCACTCCTTCTCGCCCGTATGCGGGTTGGGAAGCTCGTACAGCCGGTCGGGAGTTTTTCCGGCCATCATCTGCTCTCTTTCGCTCGTGGAGAACATCATCCGGTACTCCTCGCGCTCGAACTCCGGGCGCGGAAGGGCGCCCGTCAGGCCGACCTGCACGTCGCCGTTCTGATCCTTATAGGGATGCAGGGCGAACTGTCCGACAATGGGCATATTGCCGATCTTGAGGTTCACGTCATGCAGTTCCGTACACGGAAGGCCGTGTTTCATCGCTTCCAGCTCCTTAGGCGTGACGATGATGCCCAGCTCCTTCAACTCCTGAAGTTTGAGGTCCGAAGGATTGAACTTGACCTTTTCGAGTTGGTAAGAGGTAATCGTATGCTCGTGCAGTGCCTTGAGTCCCTCCGGATCTTTCGGGTTGTTGACGAGGTTGATGAGCTTCTGAGCGAGATCGCTGGCCTTGTCGGCAGCGACCTTGAGAAAACGGAACGACTGATTGCTTTCAACGGACTTGAAACCCTTGACGAAAGCCGCGGCAGCACTGTAATCGCGCAGGTCGTAAAAGGCCGGCTTGTTGGCCGTGAGCGGCTGCGTCGTAGTGACCTTGTAACGGTCGTTCTGTTTGTCGAGTTTGGAAACCGCCTCTATGGCGCCGTTCTTCTCGTTGTAGAGAAGAAGTGTTTCCTTGTAGTTGGGATCGGCCTGTTCGGGTGCCGGAATCGGTTGTTGATTCTGATTTTCTTCGGACATAAAGTAAAATGTTTTTAGTGAAACAAAAGGTTCATGCCGCGAAGATAAAGGCGCCGGTTCTCGGACGGTGCCGATGTCCGCCCCTGTCCGCTCCAGTCCGCACCGAGGTAAAATTATAAGAAAAATACGACGTGTCCCGTCCTGAAAAAGGTTTACAGAAAAGAGTAAATCTTATGCAGCAAACAACGAATTCAGACTTATCACGTCATTATTTACCGCGTCAGTTGCGTCATCTGATT
>OENY01000146.1_pt1 | contig 25454 bp, 15 predicted proteins | sample 1539391 | NCBI WGS metagenome assembly OENY01 (sample SAMN03777356, study PRJEB22549) | human gut metagenome | biome: gut; feature: infant; material: feces | host: Homo sapiens | collected 2013-11-24 | reverse complement strand
CCGCGACTATTAGCTATTGACCTATCGCCAAGAATCCGCTTCGGCAGCTAGATTTTTTGTGCCTGTATCTTCCAAACCTCTTTAGCGTAATCAGCTATGGTACGGTCAGCGCTGAATCGACCGGATTCACAGATATTAATCCAGCATTTGCGCGCCCACTCCATCTGGTCAGCATACTCGAGGGCAGCCCGGTCGCGAACCTCACGGTAATCGGCAAAGTCACCCAGCACATAGTACACATCGGCTGGCTCATAACCATTTGAGTCCAGCAATGAGCCCAAAAGGTCATGGAATAGACCAGTGCCATCATCATCTAAAGTGCCATCAACGAAAGCATCTAAAGTGCGTTTAAGTCCCGGCACGGTTTCATAGAGATGGCGAGGATCGTAAGTGCGCCGCAGCTCGGGCAGTTCTTCCTCTTTCGCCCCGAAAATGTAGGCGTTTTCTTCTCCAACTGAATCCACGATCTCTACATTTGCGCCATCTAGAGTCCCCAGGCAAAGAGCCCCGTTCATCATGAACTTCATATTGGAAGTACCGGAAGCTTCTTTGCCGGCAGTAGAAATCTGTTCGTGAATATCAGCAGCTGGAATAATATGCTCGGCGGGCGAAACATTGTAGTTCTCGACGAATACAACTTGAATAATCTCGCGAACCTGCGGGTCGGAAGCAATTAGTTCCCCAATAGTATTGATTAACTTGATGATTGCTTTAGCGCGTACATACCCGGGAGCTGCTTTCGCGCCGAAAATAAAGACTCGATGTGGCCAGGGCTTTTGCGGGTTTTCTTTAATCCGGAAATACAGATCTAAAATATACAGCGCGTTTAACAGCTGCCGTTTGTATTCGTGCAACCGCTTGATCTGCACATCGAAAATCGCAGACGGATCAATCTTTTGTCCAGAGCGTTGCTCCAGCCACTGGGCAAAGTCCCGTTTATTATCGGCCTTTACCCCCAGTAGCTGCGCCATTAGATCCGAGTCATCAGCCAGCTTACGTAGGCTCTTGAGCTGATCCATATCGGTAACCCAATCAGTAGAACCCAGCTTTTCGGTAAGTAGGTTAGCTAGACGGGGATTGCACTGTTTTAGCCAGCGCCGCGGGGTAACTCCATTAGTTTTGTTATTAAACTTTTGTGGCCAAATCTCGTACCAGTCTTTTAAGGTTTGCCGCTTAATGATTTCGGTATGCAGAGCAGCCACCCCGTTAATTGAAAATGCTGCGTAGCAGGCAATCCAAGCCATGTGGATACGGCCACCATGAATCGGAGACATATAGTCAATCCGGGCAGCGTCAAAGCCCAGTGCCTCCAGTTCCATCCGGAAACGACGGTCAATCTCGGCTACGATCTCCAGAATCCGGGGGAATAGCCGCTGGAAGATTGCGTATTCCCAGGTTTCTAGAGCTTCAGCGAGCACCGTGTGGTTGGTATAGGCAAAGGTGTTCTGTACGATTTGCCAGGCATCTTCCCAGTCCATCCCGTGTTCGTCGAGCAGAATCCGCATCAATTCCGGAATCGCCAATACTGGGTGGGTATCATTTAGCTGGATACAGTTGTATTTCGCGAAATCGTGCAGGTCATCACCGTGATGGTTAATGTAGTTTTCTACCATGTCCTGCAGAGAGGCAGATACAAAGAAGTACTGTTGACGTACCCGCAATACTTTGCCCTCGAAAGTAGTGTCATTCGGGTACAGAACCCGGCACAGGTCAGCCACTCGTTCCCGCTCAATAATCGCATCGGTGAAACGTTGCGAATTGAAAGCCTCATAGTCGAACTCTTCCATCGGTTCTGACTTCCACAAACGCAAAGTATTTACGTTATCGGTGCCATAGCCGGTGATCGGCATATCGTAGGGAATCGCCCGCACCTGCATATCTGCAAAGTTGATAAACCGGGGCTCTTCCTCGCGGCGAATAACGAAAGGATAGCCTTCCTCCATCCACGGATCCGGATGCTCACGCTGGTTACCGTTTTCAAAGGCTTGTTTAAATAGTCCGTAACGGTACAAGATTCCGTATCCGCGCACTGGCAGGTTCATAGTGGCGCAAGAATCCAGGAAACAGGCAGCTAGGCGCCCCAATCCTCCATTACCGAGGGAGGCATCGTGTTCGGCCTCCAGAACGTCGGTGAGATTCATACCGAAGGCGTTAGTAGCCTCTTTCGCCTGTTCTAATAGTTCCAGGTTATCCAGGTTGTTGAGCAGGGCTCTGCCCATTAGGAACTCAGCCGAGAAGTAATGCTCTTGGCGTCCCGCGGCATACTTTTGGGTGGTTGCTTCCCAGTTTTCTGCGATACGTTCTACAATCGCTTGCGACATTCCAGTCCAAAACTCCATAGGAGTGGAGTCTTCAGCGCGACGACCAGAAATAGAACGGGTAAATGAACCTAAAGAATGGGTAAGGTTGTCTGCCATATTCAATCTCCTTACAAGGCGTACAATTCTAAGGCTATCGGTTAAAGGGAAAATGACCGACTTAAATCCACTATTTTGGCAGTGGCATTAGTTACACCGGTTTCACGTTGATAAATGACCCTGATTTCCGAGCTTTTCGAGGGAGTCTGCGCAGTTAAGTCCAGAAAACCCCTAGATTTCGATCCAGAGAGTTTGTCCGGGCGCGATTCTATCTCCACTACTGTGGCCAAGGCTAGGCGAGGAACCAATTCCTGGGGTGGCCAGAAGGGTTTTTGCTGAATCTGCTACCGCGACCCTAGGTAAGGGACGCGAACCTGCCCCCAGGTTAGTTACTACCACTACTTGTCGGCCAGTCGATCCGCTCACTTGTAAAGCTAGTACCTCCGGATCGCTTTCTAACCAGGTAGATTCGCCCATTCCGAGGCCGAGGTCGCGTCGAACCCTAAGCATTTTGCGGTAAAAGTTTAGCGGGGATTCCTGGTCAGATTCTTGTGCTTGTACCGACAACCCACCCCAATTATCTGGTTGTGGCAGCCAGGCGGGGCTAGCTCCCGCCGGGGAGAACCCAAAGTTAGAACCAGAATCATTTGACCAGGGCAGCGGTACCCGGCAGCCGTCGCGTCCTCGTACCCTAAAGTCAGAACGCTGCCAAGTGGGATCTTGTCGAGCCTCATCCGGGAGCTTGGTGGCATCGGGTAGTCCCAATTCTTCCCCGTTATACAGGTAGATAGAGCCGGGTAGTCCCGCGAGAAACGCGGTTGCCGATAGCGCCCGAGTTAAACCGATTTCTCTATCCGGTTGCGGGTCACTTGCCCCGATCCCGTTATCGGTATTCGCCCCGTTGGGGTAGCCGAAACGGCTGGCGTGGCGAACTTTATCGTGGTTCGACAGTACCCAAGTGGGGGGAGCGCCTACCGAGGCGGATGCTTCCTGGGTACGGCGAATGACTTTTCTAAGCGCCGCTGGCTCCCACTGGCAGTTAACCACTGAAAAGTTGAAGGCCTGGGACATTTCGTCCTCGCGCACATACATAGCTTCTTGTTCTGGGGTATTCACCCAGGCTTCGGCTACTAGCATCCGGTCGCGCCCGTATTCATCTAACACCGTCCGCCATTCGCGATAAATATCGTGAACTCCCGGCTGGTTAAAGAACGGCCCCACATCCAGGGCGCGGCCATTGTCGCTATTGGGACCTTCATAATTCAGGCGATCCGGACCTACCAAATCATCGGGCAGCGCGGGATCTTTCACTAGGCCATGTGCTACATCTACCCGGAAACCATCTACCCCGCGGTCTAACCAAAAACGCAGGTAGGAGCGGAAAAATTCATGAACTTTCGGGTTTTCCCAGTTGAAGTCAGGTTGGGAGGCATCGAAAATATGCAGATACCACCAGTCCCGGTCGCTAGCTTTACCACTTAGGGGTTCAACCTTTGACCAGGCAGAACCGCCGAACATAGAACCCCAGTTATTGGGGGTGGTATCCGCGCATTTGCGGAACATATACATATCGCGTGCCGGATCCCCGGGCTGGGCGGCTAGCGCCTGCTTAAACAGGGGGTGATCCCAAGAGGAATGATTAGGAACCACATCGATGATGGCTTTCATTCCCCGGGCATGCAGCTCGGCGAGAACCTTATCGAAAGTCTCCAAGTCACCATATTCGGGATTAATATCCAGATAATCGGATACGTCATAACCGGTATCGTGCTGGGGTGAAGGATAGAAAGGGGAAAACCAAACGGCATCGATTCCCAGTTTTTCCAGGTAGTCGATTTTTTCTAACACCCCGGCCAGATCGCCGATCCCGTCCCCGTTAGAATCGGAAAAAGAACGGGGATAAATCTGATAGATAGCGGCGCTGCGCCACCACTGATCCCAGTCACCTCGCTGAACGCGGCTCATCTATTTCTCCTTAGTGGTTGTTTAAACAGCCTAGTCTTCGCTGCCTTTGCGGCGACGCCGGCGCGCCCGACGAGGGCGCGGTTGACGCTGGGTATCTGCCCCTTGATGACTATCGCGTTCCCGACGCCGATCTCGTCCGCCTCTAGAGCCTTTACCCCGGCCGCCTCCAGAGCGGCCCCGAGAATTTTTACCGCGCCCTGAGCGTCCGCGACCCCGTCCGCGACCTCCGGTTTCCCCGAGATCTTCAAGTTTTTCGGCGGCCAGTCCGGCACGTTTACGCAGCGAACGCGGTAAGCGTCCCCCAGCGTCCTCAGGAATATCCAAATCGGTATAAAGGTGAGGGCTGGTGTGGTAGGTTTCCACCGGTTCTTCCGCACCCAGCGATAACTCTTTGTTGATCAGCTTCCAACGAGGTACGTCGTCCCAGTCCACAAAGGTGATCGCGGTTCCTGAATTGCCGGCGCGACCGGTACGTCCGATGCGGTGAATATAAATCTTGGCGTCCTCGGGACACTGATAGTTGATTACATGGGTGACATCATCGACATCAATCCCGCGCGCCGCCACATCGGTGGCTACCAGCACATCGACTTTCTCGTGTCTAAAAGCCCGTAGCGCCTGTTCGCGGGCACCCTGTCCGAGGTCCCCATGCAACGCTGCGGTCGCGAAGCCGCGTTTTCCAAGATCTTCCGCAACCCGGGCGGCAGTGCGTTTAGTGCGAGTGAAAATAATGGTGAGTCCGCGTTCGCGCGCCTGCAAAATCCGCGCCAGTACTTCAACTTTGTTGAGAGCGTGGCAACGGTAAATCACTTGCCGAGTGGTTTTCACTGTGGCGCCTTGATCATCGGGATCTTGTGCCCGAATATGGGTGGGATGTTCCATATAACGGCGAGCTAGCGCCACCACTTCCCCGGGCATAGTGGCGGAAAACAGCATTGTGTGGCGATTGGCGGGGGTGCGCGAAAGGAGTACCTCTACGTCGGGAAGGAATCCCAAATCTAGCATTTCATCGGCTTCATCTAGCACCATAGTGCGCACTGACGACAAGCTCAAATGCCCTTGTTTCATGAGGTCAATCAGGCGACCGGGGGTGCCGACTACAATTTCGACTCCTCGTTTCAGATCCGCTATTTGGGGCTCGAAAGCCCGTCCCCCATAGATTTCGCAAATACGCACTTTGCGGCGGGCAGCTGCCTGCGCGGTTTCCCTCGCTACCTGGATGGCGAGCTCCCGGGTGGGCAAGACGATTAAGGCTTGCGGATGGCCAGGATCTAGCAGGTCTTCGTAACCGTCCTCATCTGGAGCCACCACGTCCTCCAAAACCGGGAGCGCAAACCCCAAAGTTTTACCAGTACCGGTCTTAGCTTGGCCGATAATATCGTGGCGTTCGAGCGCCACCGGCAAAGTGAGGGCTTGAATCGGGAAGGGGTGGATGATTCCGGCATCTTCAAGAGCCTGGCATTGCGGAGCAGAGACCCCGAAATCAGCAAAAGTTTTTTCGGAAAGATCTATAGAGGAATCGCCCACTACATCGGCTTGCGCCTGCTCAATCTGTGGCTCGTGTGCTGCGGAAGTGTCAGCAATTCCACTGGTTGCTTGTGTATTTTCTTCAGTTGTCAATCGAATACCTTTCACGGGGATTGTCCCCTGGAACTATGGAGGTAGCCGATCGCAAAAAATCTTGGCTCTGCACATGAGAGGCCGGGGCGAGATGCCCTATTAAAAATACTTCGTTTACGAAAACGATCGGTCAACCCGTCTTCTTCTCTTCCATCCTAACCCACCGTCTGGGAGGGGAAACAATATGGGTAACGCAACTTACAGTTATTTAGAAGCAACTTTGAACGCTAGAAGCGACTGGAGCCTGTTCAAAAGCGAGAATCAAACCCCAAGGCGCGTTAGTCTAAGAGGGTGAGTGACGCACAGAGACTGGGACTTATCGGATACTTCACCCTGGCTATGCAGCAACGGCTAGCAAAAGACGCTTCGCTATGCCCCACGGTGGATCAAGAAATCGCCTTAGGGGGCATGTCGGCTCGGGCTTGGGAAAACTATCAAAAAGTAGCCCAGGTTAGTCAAAGCCTCGGGGTTGATCTGACAGAAGAGATGAAGCAATATATGGGGCTGACCGTCCAGTTAGAGGAACGTTTACGCCCTACTGACTGGTATGAACGCCTCGTCAAAAGTTACGTAACGATTGGAGCCATGGCCGATTTCAACCGCAGCTTAACTGGGGGACTCTCTTCGTCAGCACAAGCAGAGCTTTCCGAGGTCTCCTGGGACTGCGGGCAAGAAGCTTGGGCGGCGCCGGTAATCACTCAGGCGTGTGCTACTCAGGTGACGGTACCGGCCAGGCTGTCTCTGTGGGGACGGCGGGTGCTCGGAGATGTGCGTTCTACTTTCCGTCAGGCCATTGTGGGCTATCCCGAATTAACGGCTGAGGACGGGGAAGATATTCCCGAGGCGATCAAGGAACATCACCGGGCTCGAATGGAGCGTACCGGACTGAAGGCTTGATAGCTGCAGAAATATAACGCCCGGGTAGGTCGGGTGTTTAGCCGATTCCGAAACCCACCCGCTGCGGTTGTGTTTCGCTTATCTGGCAATAGGCGATTAGACGCGGGTTGATCAGTACCTGCTGACCCTGCTTATTAGTTAACGATAGCAACTCTTCGGGCTTATCTAAAGCTGCCTGTAAAGTGGTTTTAATCTGGTCAGCATCCATAGCTACTTCCAGCTCTAAAGTTTTAGCTACACCTTTAAGTCCCAGTGAGATATTCACGTTTTCCTCCGTTTTACAATCGTCTAGCCTTATCCTACCTGCTTGCCACCGGGCGCTGCCCGCTTGCTAGCTAATAGCTAAAGCTTTGGATACGCTTTCCAATCCTAGCTGCCACCTACTACGCAAAATCCTGCCTGCGTGTTGGGAGTTGAGGGCGAGTTTCCGGGGTACCTGCAGTGGATCCGAATCGGGTAGCGGGAAATCGCGCCAGAGCAACCAACACACTACCGGAACTGAAGTTTTTCCTATAATTATTTGTATGTCTTTTAGTCTGCACGCCGTTCCCTTCCCTGCCGAATTGGAGATTCCGAAGCTAGAAGAAAAGGAAAAACAGTTACTTGAACAGCTGCAATCGCCTAGTTCGCTAATAGTGCGGGGGCCAGCTGGCAGCGGGAAAACCATTTTGGCTCTGGCAGCTATGCAGTTACTTCACCGCCACCACAAACAGATAATAGGAATAGCTCCTTCCCGCGCGCGAGCAGAATACTTAAATACCGCGCGGGCGAGTCGAAAACTTCCTATCTCTCGTCCATTCATTACCCCTACTGCCTTGGCTTTCCAGGTACTTACAGATTTTGCTAGCGCGCGGCGCGAACAACTCCCCGAACCGGTATTGCTGACCGGATCACAAGAAGACGCCCGGATTCAGGAACTATTAAAGCAGGTAGATGCGCCTTGGCCGGAATATATCACCCCTGAGGTCAGGCAAACTGATTATTTCTGTTCAGAAATGCGTGCCCTGTTTGCCACCTGTGCCCATTGGGGAATCAGCGCGCAACGTCTAGATGAGTTAGGTAGCGAACTCGCGGTTGCCGAGTGGCAGGCGGCGGCGGTATTGCTTAGTCAATACGAGCCCTCTTATAAAGACAACAGCTGGGATGCGGCGCGGATGCAAGATCGCGCTGGTCAAGTCTTAAACGGCTGGGAACGCGACGCCGCATTACTATCACCGCCCCAGCTTCCTGACTGGGTGGTAGTTGACGACCTGCAAGATTGCCCGGCCTCTACTGTGCGTCTGCTAACAGAAATGGGAAAGAGAGGCACGAAAGTTTTTGCCCTCTACAACCCGGAGGTGGCGGTGGAAACCTTCCGTGGGGGCTACCCCCACGGCGGTAGTTACCTGGCCGAGCAGCTGAAATGCCCTCTGGTCACGCTAGAAGAGTCTTTCCGGGAAACTTCGGGAGGGTTGCAGCTTTTAGACCCCCTCAACGCTAAGGCGGACTGCGATAGTAAGCGCGAACAAAAATTTGCGGAGTTTTCTACCGTTTCCTCCCAAGCTCGGGCGATCGCGGAATATCTCCGCTATCAGCACCTAATTCGGCAAGTCCCGTGGGCAGATATGGCGGTTATTGCGCGGAATCGCTCCCAGCTAGACGAAATAGTTTCGCTGTTACGGGGCCTGGAGATTCCCGTAAACGAGCGGCAAAGGCCGATACTTTTCAAAGCTAACCACGTTACGGGCGCCTTATTGTCACTGTTTACTCTGCCGGGACAAAGCGAGCTCGCAAAACAGTGGAGTAAAGATAACCCCACTCCTTCCAGCTCAGATAATACTTCTTGGTCTACCTCGCAGTATCTACTTGATGACAAGCTAGTTTCTCCGCGAGGTAAAGCAATTCGACACCTGTTGCGCTCGCCGCTTTTCGCTTTGGATTCCCTGCAGATGCTGCGCTTGGAACGCACGTTAGTGGGCGCCGATATCGCTGTAGAAGCAAAAATAGAAGACTTTTATGCCACCATCGGCACCCCCCGTTTCCCACTTACCCAGGTGGAAATGGTAGAGGGCGGACAGATCTTTATTCTCTGTCACCAAGTTTTAACTGCAGCATTATCCAAGTTGGAAGAGCCTCCGCTAGTGGTTCTAGAAAAAATTTGGGATTTGCTTAATTTGGAAGATTCTTGGTGTCAGCGCGCCCTTTCTGGAGACGAGTTTGCTGATCAAGCCTTAGATGCGGTTATTGCCTTGGTTCGCCACGCCGAGATTTGGTCACAGCGCCACTTAAATGCCGATATGCGGGCATACTGCCAGGTGCTCTTGCGACAAACCCAAGCCGAGGACGTGCTAACCGGCACTCATGGGATAGGTTCGGCGGTAGCTTTGGAAACCGTGTTTTCTGCGGCCGGACGCACCTGGGATACCTGCGCAATCATTGGAATGCAGGACGGGCAATGGCCAGCTATTTCCGAGCGCGGTTCCCTGCTGCGCTCTGGGGAAATCTCGGATCTGCTCCATGCCACCGCTCTGCTTAGTCCCACTGGAAAGCTACAGTTTGCTCCTGGGGAATCTCGCAGTCGTGCCTTGGAGAGGGAACGATGCCTGGCAAGATCCGCCCTCAGTCGGGCTCGCAGCAAAATGTTGGTTACCGTGCGCAGCGACGCTGAGGAAAACCCTTCAATATTTTTTGATAATCTGCATGCTCGCTTGGAAACTAGCAATTTTTCTGTCGCGCAATACCTGGGCAGTGATTGGGATCAACAGCTGGGAGCCGGCGGGAATCTGCAAACCGAAAACCGCGGTGATCATCAGTTATTCCCTTCATTGCGTTCCCTGGTGGGACACCTAAGGGGAGTGCTCGCCAGCAAGACGGATGACGATACTCGTAAAAAAGCAGTGGAAACTTTAGCGTTTCTAGCTTCTAGAGGAGCTCGGTTCGCCAATCCTGATACTTGGCGTCAGGTAGGAATAGATAGTGACTGGTGGACGAATCCCGCCGGACTAAAATCTACTGATAGCCGGGCAGTAATATCGCCCTCTGCTTTAGAAAATCTGAACGAATGCGAATTCCGCTGGCTGCTCTCGCGGCGGGGAGGGGAAAAAGTCGAGGCTACCGGTCACGCCGCTTGGGGAACTCTCGTGCACCAGATTGCTGAAGAAATGACAGACAGTAGCTTGTCAGAGCGTTTGGCGTTCTTCTACGCCCACTGGCCACAAGAAACAGAAGCCTTCTTTTCGCGCCAAGACGGGAAAAAACGAGAAGAAATAGTGCGCCGCCTCAGCCGCTATCTAGATGATCATAAAATGCCGGCGGTAACCGAAATTAGCTCCTATGCGGTGGTATCCGACGTGGCGATGGTGGCCGCCCGACTAGATCGTTTAGAAGCTGGCGAGGACGGGATAAGAATAGTCGATTTTAAGACGGGCAAGACGGTTCCTAGCGAAAAAGAGCTAGCGGAACATTTGCAGCTTGCCTGCTACCAATTGGTTTTAGAAGCTGCGCTGCTAGGAGGAGATAGCCGATCCCGCCAGATGCTGGCACCAGTGCTAGCCAGGTCACCAGAACAGATTCAAAGCGCAAGTTTGATCTATCTTTCCAAGCATAAACGGAAAGCTAGGGGAGAAACTGACTATGAAGAAATCGCGAAAGAAATGGTGCAAGCGCCGTTAACTGATGAGCAAAAAGGATTATTGCTCGACAATATTATCCAGGCGGCAAAAGTGGTTTCCGGGTCGGTATTTCGGGCGGTGGAAAACCCGCGATGTGACCGTTGCTCCCTGCGTTCTAGTTGTCCCCTAAAGGCTGAAGGAGAACAAGTGCTATGAGTGATACCCCAAATATTCGCTACTCTCCAGCGCAGATTGCGGCAGCCATTGGGCAGTATTCGCCGAATGAAGATCAAGAAAAAGTTATTACTGCCCCTGTTGATCAACCAATGATGGCTATTGCTGGTGCCGGTGCCGGAAAAACTGCCACCATGGCGTTTCGAGTAGTATATCTGGTGGCCAACGGCTTAGTCGCTCCAGATCGGGTGCTGGGGCTTACCTTTTCAAATAAGGCGGATGCAGAACTGGCTAGCCGTCTGCGAGATAACCTGCAGGTCTTAGCAGCTAACCCCGACTTTTCTGAGGTTGCAGAGGTATTAACCGATCCGGAGACCGGCGGGACGATCCTGCCGGTAACCTCTACCTATAATGCTTTTGCGAACCAGATTGTGCACCAATATGGTTCGCGTTTGGGGATTTCTCCGGCAAGCATGCTATTAGATGAGGCGCGTCGCTGGCAGATTATGTACGAAATTGTCAGTACCTGGCCGGGAGATTTAACTACTGATAAAACTGTGGCCACTACGGCAGGTAGGGCTCTAGCTATCGGTTCCCAGGTGCGTGACCAGCTATTAGACATCGCAAAGGTGCGAGCCGGGTTAGAGCAGATGCGGGAACTTTATAGCTTAGGCAAGCCGAAAGGAAGGTCGCAGAAACCGAATGCTAAGATGCAAGAATTCTTGGATTCATTAACTCATCGCAGTGAGCTACTAAATATTTTTGAAAGCTACGAGGAATACAAAAAAGAAAATGGTTACCTCGAATATGCTGATCAAATCTACTATGCGGCTATGCTAGTTGCCCGTTTCCCCGATATACGGGGTGCGCTGCGCCAACGCTATGACGTGATATTGCTGGACGAGTTTCAAGATACTTCCGTAGCGCAGCTAAAACTATTTTCTACTATTTTTACTGGTAAAGGCGCGATGGCAGTAGGTGACCCTAACCAGGCTATCTACGACTGGCGGGGAGCCTCTGAGCTTTCAATGCAAAATTTCTTAACCGAATTCGGGGTTGCCCCCCAAGAAATGGCCAATCATATCCAGGATATGCCGGTCACCTATCGCAACCGGGAAGAGGTTTTAAAGGTAGCAAATCAGGTGGTACTGCCTTTAAAGAAACTTGCGGACGGAGAAAGCGCCCAGCAAGTTGAGCAGCAAATCCGCTTCTTGACTCAGGTTCCTAACCCGGAATATAAGCTAGATCCCGCTCCTGCTCCCGATGTTTTTGCCGCTCCCGCGTCCTCGGTAAAAGCTAAAGAACTCCTTACCTGCCCGCAAAAGCGGGATGAGGCCGGAAAAGTCCATCTCTACTTTGCAAAAGACTGCGAAGAAGAAGCCGAACTAGTGGCGAATTTTTTTGCTGAGCGCTGGAGGAAGCGCGACGAGATAGCTCTCAAAAATAAGCAGCTTCCACCGCAAAAGCAGGAAAGCCTGCCTACAGGGGCAGTGTTACTGCGCAAGCATTCCCAAGGTCCGCTAATCACTCAGGCGCTACGCCGACGGGGACTTCCAGTAGAGGTCACCGGGGTGGCAGGACTCATCTATGATCCGGCAGTTGCCGACGTGATTGCGGCACTGCAAGTATCCGCAGATGCCGGACAAGGGGATTACCTGATGCGGCTAATTACCGGGTGCGGCATAAGCCCGGCAGATATTGACCTGCTGTGGAGATGGGCAAGGCATTTGGCCAATCCTGATGAAAACCCCGATATTAATCCCCAAGCCTTCCTAATGGATGCGCTAGATAAACTCCCGGAAGTGGGATGGACGTGCCCGGGAGCTGGCAGCGGCTTTAGCGCCGAAGCGCATCGGCGCCTGAGTATTCTCCGCACCCAGTTGGCTACTGTGCGTCGTCATATCCATGACCCCCTCGGTTTGCTAGTACAACGCACGATTTTTGCTTTACGTCTGGACTTAGATGTAAAAATCCGCCCAGACGGGGGAGTGTCCGAGCGTTGCCTAGAAAGCTTTGTCAAAATCGCCCGCGAATATGAATCCAGTGGAGTCAGCGCGAATCTGCACAGCTTTTTAGACTGGCTCCGGCTCGCGGATGAGCAAGGCTCTGGCCTCGACATGCCCTTACAGGAGCCTGATCCGAACGCTATTCAACTGATGACTATTCACGCCGCCAAAGGCCTGGAATGGACTTGGGTCGCAATTCCGGGCCTAGATGAAAGCCGCACCCACCAGGGAAACCTTCCCAAAGCTCCCTTTAAAGCGGGGAACGGTAAATGCAGTGAATCATCTTGGATTACCGATGTCGCGATGATTCCCTATGACTTACGCCCAGATAAGGAAGTACTACCAACTATCGAGCGCGGCCTGGAAAAAAGCGGTTATGACTTTGCAGAACAGGCCTATTCCGATAATCCCAAAGTTATAGAAAGCTATAAATGTGCTTTGGGATTTACCTCGCAGTTAGCTGACCGGCGCCTGGCCTATGTGGCTTTTACTCGCGCAGAGTCGGAACTATTAATTGGCGGCAGCGCGCACACCGCTACCACCAGCACTGAACGGGTACCCTCCCAGTTCTTAGTGGAGATAGATTCCAGTGGGAAAATGCGGGAATTGCGGAACCGGGAACCGGCGGAAGATGATGACTGGATGCCAGTCCCCAGCGAAGTCCTCTGGCCGACGCCTCCATCTGTACAGTTATCGCGGCTTTCCAGTGCCGCAAATGAGCTGAGGACGCTAATAGGAGGCGCGCAAGATGATCGCTGGCTCCATAGTTTATTGTCTGCCGAAGATCCCGAAGAACTATTAACTATCGCAGCAAAACATTCCGATTGGATGCTTCAAGCAGTACAGCTAACTCGGGATGAACAAGCGGAAAAGGAAAAGCAGGGTCAAGTGGAGCTTCCGGTTTCAAGTGGGGTTACGCGGGCGCGCAAATTACAGGAGGATCCGGAGGGGTTTGCGTTGAGCCAACGGCGTCCACTGCCAGCATTTCCTTCCGGAGGCGCTACGGTAGGTACCTTGTTCCACCAGTGGGTTGATCAAGAACTGCGCGGTTGTGTGTATTCGGTTCCCCAGGATCTAGATAAAGGGCTGCTTAAATCGCTGCAGAGCCTACAGCAAAAATGGAAATCTGGAATCGTGCACCCTGATCGCGGTTGGGAGTATCTGGAGTCCGAGATTGAATTCGCGGCGCCGATGGCGACCAAATTAGTGGCACGCATCGATGCGATTATGCGCAATCCCGCTACCGGCAAGCCTACGATTATTGACTGGAAAACCGATGCCTTAACCTTTGATAGTTCCGGCAATATAAGCGCAGAAAACGAAGATGCGGTAGCGAACTATATGCGCCAAATCAATACTTATCGCCTGGTTTACGCCGATTCGCTGGGACTGAACTTGGAAGAGGTAGAGGCGGCACTTTATTTTGTGCGCTATGACTTAGTATGCAACCTGGACGAATGGAGTGAGCGCCTAAGCCTTCCCCAAAAACTTGAAGAGCTATTCCCACATCTGGTCTAGGTACTTTCGATACCTACGCGTCCTCGTTAGCTACTGAGTTATCAGTGACTATCCCGTCCTCGTCCTCGGCTACGGATTCTTCCCTAGTCGCTAGTGGCTCGCTGGCAGAGGAATCTCCCGGATTAGCGGTGGCGCCTTCTTCGCGGGAGTCATGATGCTTCTGGGTAGAATCATCGCGGAGGGCGGGTAGCAGCCCGGTACTATCTAGGGTGTCTGCTAACTGGGTAATTAACTCGCGGGCATCAGTGATGATTTCTTTACTGTTTTGGTGTACCCCGTGCATTAGCCATTCCAAGAGTACTAACTCCGAATTAAGCTCAATTCGCGTGTTAAGTTCCGGGTCTTCGTAAAGCCGGAGTTTTCGATACTGCTCTAGGACTGCTTTGGCGAACTCATCGGAGGATGAGGAAACCACCCAGGCTAAGTCACGGGCAGGATCACCAAATCGAGCCTGTCCGAACCCGGTGATGCCACTGATAGTTTCTTTATCTATATATAGGTAGCTTTCTTGCAAATCTGCGTGGATAAAGGCACTAGCGAAACGCCAGAGGGAAATATCTTCTAAGCGTTCCTCCCAACGTTGCCACAGCCGGGGCGGTACGGCCTGGGTAGGGGCAGCTTCATCAAGTAGGCTTAGCCAACGCCGGCGAATCTGGTCGGCAGAAAAGGTGGGACGCTCACTGGCTTGCAAAACCCGGGCGGGTAGCTCGTGCAGCGCAGCTAGCGCTTCCCCTAGGGAGGCAGCAAGCTTATCGGAAACCGTAAAATCTTCTGATCGAGCAGGCCTTCCGGGGAAAGCGGGATGGACGAGGGCATGTTTTCCTCCCACTATTCGCACTGTGTGGGATGGCCAGGGGAGGTGGAAGGGCAGGCGCGCGCCGTCGTGGGACAGCCCCTGCATAATCTGGGTTTGGGTTAGTAGCTGCTTGTCCGCGTGTTCAGTGGTAGGACAGTTCACTAGCCACTTGCGTTCAGCGGTATCTTTGACTGCGCATACGCGCAGATCTTCGGTTTCAAATCGAGGCGAGCATAGCGAAACGAAGTCAGTTTCGGGTAGCGCGGCAGCGGCCATTGCAGCTAAGGGAAGGAAATTATCCATGTCATTCACGGTTTTAGATTATCAACTATGCCGCGTTTGTGGGTTGAAGTAGCCGGGCAAGCTCGGTTTTCTGCGCTCTCTACATATACGTAGGGAGCGAATCCCGAGAGGATGTACTTAGGTGCCTGGGCGGGGGGTAGCTCTTCTGGTGGAAGTAATGCGGTAGGTGCATAGAACACTTTATGTGAGCGCGGGCACTAAAAGATTTGAAGTGATGAAAAAGTTATTAAATCTAGGTCACAGTTCAATGATTTTTAGGGAGGAAACCCTGATAATTGTCAATATTTACCGGATGGTAAGTATTGGCGTTATCGGTTTGTTACAATCCGTAAAGTGTCTATATCTGCTGGTAGCGGCATTAATTCGAAAACTGACCTACTTTCCACTGCATAAGTTTTTGCGAATCGTGATGTAGATCACGCATAAATTAGGGCAATTAGCTTGCTTTCATTTGACCGGGTGGTAATATTAATACCAACAAGAAAGAATTCAGGTCGTGAGGGAGACTGAAATGAACAAGGGAACTTCGATCAAGAAGATGGCCGCTTGCGGAATCGCTGCGGCAGCGTTGATTCCTGCTGGCGTGCTGACCGCACAGGCTGCCGAGGGGCTGTCCAATGAGGGCGTTCAGACCACCGTTCAGATTCAGGCTCGTACGACCGAAGTTAGCGGCAACCTAACCGCTAACGATGTTGATGCTACGGCTTATGCGGCCAACAATCTCTCCGCGATTGACCGCATGGGCGGCGCCGGTTCCCTCGCCGGAATCGTTATCTTGGGTGGCATCGGTGCAGCCGGTGCTATCAGCCTTACACGTTCCTTTATTATCGGGTAGATCCTCTTACTACCTGAAAAAACCCCGGGCATCCCTCAACTGCCCGGGGTTTTTTGTGCCCAAAAATGTGTTCAAAATAAGCAGACACTAAAAAGGACAGTAGTCCTTAACAAATGGGCAATAGCCTGGCGCTATCTATAGGTCTTCTGCGAGGGCAAGTGTCAAAGGGGCGCCGGCTCCGTGTCAATGGGAGAGATTAATGCCCCCGCTCTGAGTGCTGAGAATGGTGCTGATAGGATAAAAGCAAAAAAGGACATTAGATGGTTTCCTCGCAGTTAGATCCATTCGCACCGGCAGGGGTGAAGTTTCGTCCGGTTTCTTTGGAGCTTATTAAGGTACGTCTGGCAGCAGTAGCATTTTTTCTACTTTGCTTCGCAGCAGTAGCGATAATTCTATTTTTAGCCCTCCCCGAAAAATGGATCGGTCTGGTGGTGATCGCACTGGTGCTGGGAATAGCTCTTTGGCTGCTATGGCTAATTCCGCGACAAGTGCGCGCTATGGGCTGGGCAGTTACCGGAACGGACTTGCAGATTCGCAAGGGGATAATGTTCAAATCCTTAACTGTGGTTCCCTTGGGCAGGCTGCAATATGTGGACGTAGAAGAAGGACCGGTTGCTCGTCATTTCGGGATTGCACAGGTAAAACTGCATACCGCTTCGGCAACTACCGATGCACAGCTGCCGGGGATTCCCCGTGAACAGGCCGCGCAATTGCGAGAAGAAATTTCTGAACTTGCCGAAACCAATCTTGAGGGTATTTAGATGGGCGATCAATACCACGAAGTAACAAATGAAAACTCTTCGGGATATTCCGAGGAGACCGCTGCCACAACTGCTGACAGACAGCATCCCCTGACCGCGGCCGATTCTATTAGCGCCCCCGCTGGTCGGGTAGCAGAAGCTACTTGGCGGCGAGTACACTGGCTCACCCCGCTGCTACAAGTGTGGCAGGCTCTGGTGATCATCGTGGTAGTCGTCCTAACCCAGTCGCTTAATAACGTGATCATGCTGATCAAAAACCTCCGGGAAAACGTACCGGGACATCCGGGAATATTGCTGCTAGTGATTGCGGTACCGCTGGCGATGCTAGCGCTGTTAATCATCTACCTGTATTTCGCCTGGCGAGCGACCTCTTGGATAGTAACCGCTACCGATGTGCAGTATCGCCGCGGGATTTTCTTTAAAAAACACCGGAGGATTCCCCTAGATCGCGTGCAATCTGTCGACGTCTACCGTCCGCTAGCTGCTCGTATATTTGGATTGGGAGCCTTGCGTGTGGAGTCGGCAGGTGGGCAAGGCTCGCGGGTAGAAATACAGTTCCTGGCGAATAAATATTTAGATCAAGCCCGCCGGGAAGTGGTAGCCCGGATAGCGGGGCGCACCCTCCCTAATGAATATTCTGAACAGCCCCGTGCCCAAGGGATAGCTGGGACTGCGCTTTTTGCCGAGGACGATTACCACCTAGCTGCAGACGAATACGAAGTTTATCGGGTTTCTCCCGGAAGATTAGTGGCTTCGATCCTGCTGTGTTCGGAAGTTATCTGGCTACTCATCCTCACACTAGCAGCGGTGATAGGTACGGTAGCTACCCTGGTCGCGCTCAAAGTAGGGTTCAGCGCCATCTTGAGCGGTGGTGTTATCTCCACCGTTATTTTAATAGCGATTCTACCTTTGATGATAGTTTCTATTGCTTGGTCAAATTTCAATTCCCGCTTTAACTTCAGCGCCAATATTACCCATGACGGTATCCGGGTCACCTCGGGTCTGCTCGCTCTCAAATCCCAGACCTTGCCGCCGGGACGGATTCACGCGATTCGCTTTCTGCAACCTTTATTGTGGCGACCTTTTGGCTGGTGGCAAGCAGAAGTTACCCTCGCCGGGCATGGGGTGGAAACCAGTGGTGACCAAAAGAAGCAAGCTGCCGATAACCTATTGCTGCCAGTAGGAACTTTGGAGCAAGCAAAAATAATTTTAGACATGGCGATTCGAGATTTAGGGATTAACGAGGGCGCAGAAAGGGAAAAGCTGCTGCAGGAGGCGTTTAACGGCAAGAACTCGAAGTCGGAAGCGGTTGGATTTTTCACTGCCATTGCTAAAAAAGCCCAGATACTAGATCCTTTTGCCCGTACTCGCCGCGCCTTCGCGGCCACCGACACCGTGCTAATCTACCGCGATGGGTGGCTACGGCGCAAAGTTACCCTTGCCCCACATGAAAGGGCACAATCGGTTACCACCAGTGCCGGTCCCCTGCAGCGGCATCTGGGACTGGCCGGGGTGCGCCTGGATTTGGTACCCGGCACTGCCGCAATGAAGGTTCCGCATCTAGATGCACAGGTAGCAGCTCAGCTCGCCAGTGATGAACTGGCGGCCTCGAAAGTGCGCTCTAAAGTGGAGCCGAATGCCCAGTGGGCGCAGCGCATGCTGCAAACCCTGCGTCCTAGCATGTAGCACGTTTGGCAAATGTGGGCAGGGAGGCTAAGTTTTTCCTCTCTCTCCGCCCAGCGCGGGAATAAGTTTTTCCTCCTGCCCAAAATCCGAAAAGGTGTTGCCTTTTCGGATTTAACGCCCGCCTAGCCGACTCGGATATAACTTATTCCCGTGCATAGTGGTGGGGCGGGCAAGTTTTGCAGGAACCGATCTTATTTAGCGTTTATTACCTGTGCGCCGAGTGCTGACAGTGACATCGCGGGGAGGCTGGGTTTTATCCGAGTGGGTGCGGTGGGCATAAGAATTCGGAAAACGTCGCTACGTTTTCCGAATTTCTTGGGCGGGAGGAAAAACCCAGCCTTCCCGCACACCGGACTAGCCTAGGCAGGCGGAAAAGCTTTTTCCCCGACCTAAATCGGGCAGGAGGGAAAATCTAGCCTCCCCACAAAGTGAGCGGTCTTTGCTAGTCGCTTAATCGAGCGAAAGGTGAGGCAGGTTTGGCGCTAAAGTTCCCGGAATCAGGTACTATGGCAAGCCGTATGATTGTTTTTGGGGTGAGACGGTATGGAACAGTTTGAGAATAATGTCTTTGACACTGCATTGCTGCTCGAAGGTGGGGGAATGCGGGGTAGCTACACTGCGGGGGCAATAAATATGCTCTTGGAGTCAGGAATCTACTTGAATTATGTCGCCGGAATTTCCGCAGGTGCTACCAACTTGGTGAACTATTTGGCGCGTCTTCCACAGCGTTCTAAACGCTGCTTCATTGATATTAGCACCGACCCCGATTTTGGCGGATGGAAAACAGCAGTAAAAGGTAAAGGGGTTTTCGACACTCACCACATGTACTACGACCTGACCGAACCTGGGGGAATGCTCGAGCTGGACTACGGGCGTTTTACAGCAAATCCCGCCGAATGGCGGGTAGGGGTATATAACGCGCAGCGTGGAGAGGAACTATATTTCTCACGCAATCAGGTGGATTCGGAGCAAAAGCTGACCCACGTATGCAAGGCCTCGGGATCGATGCCTATAGCTACCCGAGTTACTTATATTGCCGGTGAGGCCTGCATGGACGGGGCAATAGGTCCCAGTGGCGGAATTCCTTTGGACGTGGCGCAGGCAGATGGATACGAAAAGTTCCTGGTTCTGCTGACCCGTCCGCGGGAATATGTTAAAGAAAACCGCTTACCTGATTTGGCATACCGCTGCTTGCTAACTCGTTACCCGAAGGCTGCTAAGGCGGTCATTGAACGCCCTATCAATTACAACCGGACCCGAGCCGAACTAGAGAGGTTGGAATCGGAAGGTAAAGCTTATGTGTTTTATCCGCAGCATATGGGGGTGGCGAATTTTGAAGATAATCCCGCCAAGCTGGAAGAGAATTTTTCCGCTGGCTACCAGCAGATGCAAAGTGAACTCCCAAAGGTCAAAGAGTTTTTAGGACTCTAAAATCGGGCAGGTTTACTGACCTAAATCTGGTGGTGAACGCGCAAAACTCTGTGGCACCGGGATTCTTCCAGGGGCGAATACTAAGGGGCGCAGCGGGAACTGCCAGAATTCTAACGTGAGGTTATGATTAGACGGTGAGAGATAGTTGGCGGGTGTTCACTCGGGACTTGAAGCGGATTATTGCGGTTCCGCTTTCCCTAATTATCGTATTCGGTATCTTGGTTACCCCAGCCCTTTATACCTGGCTGAACATTTTGGCTTTTTGGAACCCCTATGTGGAAACGGGAAATCTGCCTATTGCGGTAGTGAATAACGATGCGGGAGCCTCCTCTGCGCTGACCGGTAAGCTCAATGTTGGTGACCTCGTAGTCGAACAATTATCAGACAATGACCAGCTCGGCTGGCAATTTACCGATCAAGACACTGCCGAACACAAAATCAGAACCGGGGAAGTGTATGCAACTTTCGTCATCCCCAAAACCTTTAGCAAAGACTTAGTCGATATTTTTAGCGGCAAACGTAACCAGCCGACTGTCGAATACCGCGTTAATGAAAAGAAAGGCGCTATTGCGCCCAAAATTACCGACGCCGGAGCAAACGAACTCGATATTCAAATCACCTCAGCTTTCCGGGGAAAAGTGGGCGAGGCCATTGCGCAGGCTCTGCGTGAGGGTGGTTTAGAGATCGACGCGAGTATTCTTGGCGCTGAAGGAAGCACTCTGGATGCCTTGGGCGGTATCAACCGGGATCTCAATGATGCGCAAGGTGCCTTGGACTCCGCCAATACCTCTTTGGCGGGTTCCTTACAGACTATGAAAAAAGTCCGGTCTGCGCTTTCTGCAGCTGATCCGACATTGGCTGATGTTTCGGCAGCTTTGCAAGATGCCCAAGGCATTCTAGGAACGGTGGTATCCGATGCTTCCGAATTTGCTGTAAAGGCGGGACAAGCCAGTATTAACGCTCAAAAGGCGCTCACTGAGTCCTCGGCGGCGGCTAATTCAGCGGTGTCTAATGCAGCGAATAAACTCACCGAAATGGATTCGCAGCTGCAGTCAGGAATTAAGAGGGCGAATGATTCAATAACCAAAATGCGTGATCAGATTGCGGTTTTGGAAAGATTCCCGCAGACGCAAAAGCTTGCTACCAAGCTGAAAAGCCAGCTGGATGAGATGGAGAATCTGCTCGCTGTGGTCGGGAAAACCGGGTCAGATGCGGCAACGACCGCCGAGGATTTAAAAACGCTGATGAAATCCTTTGACCAGTCTCTATCCGATGCGCAACGCAACGCCACTGGTCTACGTGAACAGTCCGCTAAGGCCGCCTCTGCGCTAAATGCCCGGGTGACGCAGCTGTCACAACAGCTGGGAGCCATTAAATCCGCGGTGAGTGTTGCGCGGATTTCTCTTAGAGAGATTTCGGCGCTGACCCGCGGCGTTGATGAGCAGATTGTTAACACGCAAAATGTGCTTGACCAGGTGCAGGGGGACCTAAACGGGTTGTCTACTACGGCTCGCGGAGCGCAAACCGATGTGGCCGCGCTGGCAACCGCCCTCCGGACAGGCACTTTGAAAACAGTTATAGGCCTGGATTCAACTAATATTGGGCGCTACCTGACCGCGCCGGTGAAATTCGACCAAAAGACACTGTTCCCCATCAACTCTTATGGCTCGGGAATGGCAGCTATGTTCATCAATCTTTCTATGTGGATTGGTGCACTTATTCTGGTCATTATTTTCCGAGTAGAAGTCGATAAAGACGGCTTTGACTGGTTGAGTTTGCGCTCGGCTTATCTGGGACGATTTATGCTCTCCGGTGCGTTGTCTATCGGGCAGGGGTTGATTGTTAGCGTGGGCAGTTTACTGTTGGGAGTGAAAGCGGCCAGCGCGCCCGCGTTCATTGCTACCTCCATGCTGATTGGGCCGTGTTATTTAGCAATTATCTATGCCTTGGCCGCTGCATTCAGTCACGTGGGGCGAGCGCTGGCAATCTTGCTGGTAGTGTTGCAGATTCCCGGTGCCTCGGGTATTTATCCGATCGAGCTCATGCCCAGATTCTTCCGCCAGCTTTCCCCGATACTCCCATTTTCTTACGGCATTGATGCAATCCGAGAAACTATCGGCGGGTTCTATCACGGGCGTTACTGGCATGTTATATCCGTTCTATTACTCATGAGCGTCACGATGTTCCTCCTGGGGTATTTGGGCAGGCGGCGTTTCGGTTACTTCACCCAGCTCTTCTACGACGATTTAGCTCGCACTGAACTGGTAGTGAATGAAGACGTTCAGCTGCAAAGTCGCGGTTACCGTTTGAGTAACATCATTGCACTTCTGGCTAACCGGAAAGAGTTTTCCACCCGGATTAAGCTGCGTCAAGAGGGGTTCAATGCCCGTTATCCCGCTTTGATTAATGGGCTGAGTATCGTGGGGATATTAGGACTGGTAGTACTAGGTATGATTTCCTGGATAACCTCCGCCAGTAAGTCCGTGCTCCTGGGAATACTAGCTATTTGGGGAGTCGCTATTATTGGAACCTTAGTTGGCGTAGCCGTGCTGAAAAGCTCCCTAGAACGAGCAGAGAGGCTGTCGCATTTGACGCAAGATGAACTGTTCGAATCTCTGGCTCGCCAGCGACAAGTAAACGCAAGCAAAACTGCGGGTAGCTCCAAGGGTCTGAGCGGCGGAAAAAACTGGGGTAGCGGGGAACATCGCCTCATAAGAGCAACACCAGCGGCAGAGACGACGGATCAAAGCGGAGGCAGGTCGGTGAGCGAAACCGATGCCTCGGCAAGTAGCGAGGAGACACGATGAACGAAATATTTTTTATCATTCGTGACGACTTCCGTCAGATTCGCAGCAGTATCATGGTTCGGATTTCCATAGTTCTATTGATTACCGTGCCTTTGTTCTTCACCTGGTTCAACGTGCTAGCCACCTGGAATCCCTTCGCAAACTCGGGAAGATTGCAGATTGCCGTTGCCAGCACCGATGAGGGTTACACCAGCAAAATCCTGAACGTAAAAGTCAATGTGGGAGACACCGTACTCAAGGAACTGGCGGTAAATGACCAGTTTGATTGGGTATTAACCAGCGAAGATAAGGCATTGGAAGGGGCGCGCTCGGGGGAGTATTACGCGGCAATTGTATTGCCCAAGGATTTTTCTCACTCCATGTTCACGTTCTATGCCGGCGGGGCTGCCCCCGCAAATATCACGCTGTACACCAACGAAAAGAAGAACCCGCTTTCAGCAAATCTCACCAACCAAGGCGCGCAAGGCGTCACCGCGAAAATTAACACAACTTTTTCGCAAACCTTGGCTGAAGTAACCGTAGGGATCGCTGAGGACGTGTCCGATTACCTAGACACTGCCGACACTCAGGTAGCTCTGGATCGGTTGAGCAACCACCTCGAAACCCTTTCTGCACAGTTAAATTCGGGGGCGAACACATTCAGTTCTTTGTCTACCTTGATAGGTTCGGCAGTGCCGCTAGCTACCGGAGCCAAACAACTGGCTGCAGGGGTACAAGACTCTTTCGAGGGGGCAATAGGGTCCACCCTCGATTCCGGGGGCAAAAGTGCCCAGGGCAGCGCCAATCCCTTCGCGGCCATCTCCTCTGAGCTGGATGATGCGGTGAAGTTGGCAGGAAGTAATCTTGCCAACCTGCAAAAACAGTTGGATAAATTGCTGGATTCCGCCAATAGCACCACCCAAAGCAGCGCTGCCACCATCGAAGAGTTGCAGACTCTGCTAGATAAACAAATCGCTGGCTTCCAACGTACGCGGGACGCCCTTGAGCAGGTACTGAGGCCAGGAGGGGCAGATTGGCAGGGGGACAAGCCTGCGGTTGACCGGTTGCTGGCAGATATGGACGCGGCGATTGCGCGCCAACAAGTACTTTCGGAACAGCTGGGCGCTATAGCCGCTGACCTGCGTCGAGGAGGAACTCGCGATTGGGAGCTGAGGCAGACGGCTAAACGTTCCATAGCAGAAGCAAAACAGGCTATTGACACCGCTCGATCCAATTATGAGAAAAACTTGCAGCCAAAAATAAAAAGCCTACGGGAGAACCTAGAATCTGCCGGAGAGAATGTGGAGGTTTTCCGTTCGCATCTGCGGGCGGTGCAAGCCGACCTGTCGGAAAGTTCAGACGGGATGATCGAGACTATGCGCCGCTCCCAAAAAACTTTGGACAATACCGCTAAAAAGATGCGGGACGGTGCCAGTCGCTTGAACCAAGCGCATGAGCAGATTACGTCCGCCCAGGCAAAAGGAGGCTTGAACCAAATTGCCACCACCTTGGGAGCTGACCCCGAAGGTTTTGCCCGTTTGATTTCTTCCCCCGTAGCGGTAGAACGTAAGGCGGTGTTCCCAGTCGCCACTTTTGGGGTAGGTATGACTCCGCTCTTTACCGTGATCGCCCTGTGGGTGGGGGCGCTCCTAGCCGGGGTTTTTCTGCGCACTGATGTTTCTGCGAATGTAGGTAAACGCTACCTGGACACGATTGCAGCCCGAAAACCTGCAGATACTTCCGATGATCCAGAAACGGATGAGGGCGAATCGTCTCGCTCAGAAGAGGCAGACACGAAACCTGACGAACCAGAACCGACTTCGGGTGCGAAAGCGACCACGAAAGCCACCGCAAGAAAACCTCTATTCACCGGAGCTCAAGAGTACTTGGGACGTTACTTTATGTTCTGGATGATTGGGATGGCTCAATCCACATTGCTGATGCTCGGGCTGATTGTATTCGTGGAAATCGAACCAGCGCACCCCTTCCTGCTGATTATGGCGGGATGGGTAATTTCTACCGTCTTTACCAATATCGTTTATACCCTGGTGGTAGCACTTGCCAATGCCGGTAAAGCCTTAGCAGTCTTACTGTTGGTACTACAGATTTCTGCGGCTGGCGGAGCCTATCCGCTGGAACTGTTGCCGCAATGGTTTCAAAACATCAGCCCCTTGCTGCCCGCCACTTATGCGATTAACCTGATGCGTTCGGCTATCGCTGGGATTTATGCAGGGGACTTTGCCTATAACCTGCTGATAATCCTGATATTCCTTATTCCGAACCTGGCTCTCGGGGTGGTTTCGCGGCATACGATTGCGGGACGGATCCACGACACCGCCCAGAAAATCGAAAAAACGAAAGTCATGTAACCGGTGCAAAGCGCGCGGGGAGGCTAAGTTTTTCCTCCCGCTTCGCAAGCACGGGAATAAGTTTTTCCTCCTGCCCAAAATCCGAAAAGGCGTTGCCTTTTCGGATTTAACGCCCGCCTAACCGACTCGGATAAAACTTATTCCCGCGCATAGGGGTGGGGTGGGCAAGTTGTACAGGAACCGGTCTTTTGTCCCGCTTAATACCTACGCGCCCAGCGCGCTCGGCTAGCTATAGAACCGTGTGAAAGGTATAGCTGAAGCGAGATGATGTGCCAGGTGGGAGCGGGGCGCGGCTGGGCACTGGCGGTAACATCGCGGGGAGGCTGGGTTTTATCCGAGTGGGTGCGGTGGGCATAAGAA
>OENY01000131.1_pt1 | contig 27474 bp, 19 predicted proteins | sample 1539391 | NCBI WGS metagenome assembly OENY01 (sample SAMN03777356, study PRJEB22549) | human gut metagenome | biome: gut; feature: infant; material: feces | host: Homo sapiens | collected 2013-11-24 | reverse complement strand
ACGCTGATGGTACTACGCCCCAACGAGCGCGGGAGAGTAAGAAACCACCACAACCCTTTTAAAAAGGCAGGGTATAGAAACCAAGATTGGTTTTTGTACCCTGCCTTCTCTATCTTTCATTAGCTAAGTTATTAATATATATTGCGAAAATTAAAGGCTAGCGTTTTGTCCAAGCAGAGCATAGCTGCTCGAAACGAGATTCGAAATGCGCTATTTGCCAGTCCCGGGCAGCTGCAGTTTCTAACAGATTTTGCAGATCTTTACCCGGTTCCCAATAGGCCGCTACTGTTCGGATTGCGCTAGGAGAAAGTGCCAATTCTGCCCAGATCTGATTTTCCTGTGCCCAGGTGGATACGTCCTCTTTAAGCAGGCGGTAAAGCTCAGCACGCGCCGGATCAATTTTTTCCCAAGTTGCTAGCGAGGTTATTGCGTGAAGTTTTCGCGGGGGTTCTCTCCCCGGTAATTGCTCTTTTCCCAGATCGCGTACCTTTTTTATAGCCTGCCACCAGCGCCGGGCATGACGGCGTAGTTGCCGGCGCTTCATAAACGGACGTCGTGATAACTCTTGGTAGGAAGTAGGAGTCTGTAAAACTAAGTCCACCAGGTCGCGGTTAGGTAGCACCCGATGGGGTGCTAAATCAGCTTCACGTGCGATTTCATCGCGCTTATTGTAAAGCTCCCGCAGCAAGCCGAGCTGGCGAGGAGAACGGGCTTTACCAGCACCTTTCAAATGCCGCCAAGGTTCGCTACCACGCGGACGATGGTAGTTGGCTAATGTATAGGAAAACTCTTGTTCAGCCCAAGATAGACGCCCTGCGGCCTTCAAGCGCTCTTTTAACGCTAAGGCGAGCTCCACCAGGTACTCCACATCCAGGGCCGCGTAATCGAGCCATGATTGTTTGAGGGGACGCAATGACCAGTTTTCCCGAGTATGGTTCTTAGCTAGTTTTACCCCTAGCACTTCCTCGGTAACTGCCCCCAGTCCCACGTGTTCATACCCCAATAGTTTCGCTGCGATCTGAGTATCGAATAGACGCGGTGCTACTAAACCTGCCCACTCCATACATTCCAGGTCTTCTTTGGCGGCGTGCAGCACCCAGGTACTGTTTTTGCAGACAGCGCTAAAATCCGATAAATCTGGCAATGCCAGAGGATCAAGTAAAACCAGGGGAGCGGACTGACCTTTTGCCTGGATTAAATAGGCCTTGTCCAGGTAACGGATTCCGCTGGCGCGTTCAGTATCAAAAGCCACGTACTGCCCGGGGGCGCGGTATTCTCGCAAGCACTCCCGGTATTGCTGCTGGTTATCAGTTAGGGGAACCGATCCCAGCCGGGGACGGTAAAGAGTTTCGCTCATACCAGCTTTACCTGCCCTAGGCGAGATATTCCAGCGCTAACTTCCACCGAATAACCCGACATCATCGCTAATAACCGCGATATCGCGGCCGCGTGGGGCGCCAAGTTATTTTCTAGAGGTGTCCAGGAGGCACGCAATTCCATTTCTGCCGATTCAGAGCGTTTTTTTAACTCGCCAAAACTGGCGGAATGGGAGCGGCTAACTGACCCGGCAGCCTGGAAAAAACTGGCATCTGCCTGGGTTAAGAAATCGGTAAACCATGACCAACAAACCTGGTCAGCCAGCGGTTCAGTGACTAAATCTACATCTACATGCGCACCAAGCATCGTAACTAGCCGAAATCGTCCCTGCCACCCGGGTTGTTCCTGGGGGTCATAAAGAATCACTAGCCGCCCCGACCCGCCACTATGAGGAATGGTCTCCAAAGATTCACAATCCATACGGATAGCGGCAGCAAAAGGCGCAATTCCTTGCGGCGCCGAAATCTCACTGACCGTAACATGAGAATCATAGGGGGCTTCCCGCAAGGTGAGCAGAGCATCGGTAAACTCTGCAGGTGTCTTTTGATTCACCATTTCAGCGTAGGCAGGAAACCTCTCCTAAACTCACTGCCACGCCGATAATCAACCGACCTAGCTGTAAACATACCAATTATCCAGTTGGGAAAATGATTTCTTGATCAGATATTGTGATGGGATAAGCAACGCTTCTTGGCAATAAGATTCGGGTGGCCTCCGGGGCAATGAGTAAGATTTGATAGCATTGAGTGGCTCAAATCTTAGGGAGGCACTGTGGCAGGAAAACAGGATATAGGGTTTCAACCGGTTATCCCAGGAACCGATATCGGAGCTTATGCTTTGGCGCGTTCATTTCACGAGAAATGGAAGGTGAAACCAACGCTGCTCACGCTGCAAGTTCTGGGGCCAATAATGGCATCTGGCATTATTGATACTCGTTTAGTCGAGCCCAATGCCCTGCCCAATCCAGACTCGGAAATGCCGTTGATTGATGGGTTGCTAGCACTTGCTCCCAAGCTGCAAAAAGAGTATCCAGGAAAAAAGCTGCTGCTGATTGCCAATATGGACTCCAATGTGCGCGATATTATGCGCCGCGAGGAAGAGCTGCGGAAATATTACGCGTTTGCCTTCCCCTCCCTAAAGATTATTGAAGATACCTCCGATAAAGCAAAGTTTCCGCTGTTGGCTGCCGAGCATGGTTTGAATGTTCCGCAAACTTTAGAAATTGATTTTTCCGGTTCGCTAGAGGACGAACTAGCTAAACTTGAGCAGGTAAATCAGCCTTTCCCTTGGATTATTAAACCGGCTACCAGCGCCGGTTACGAGCGTCTTAAATGGCCGGGTAAAGCTAAGGTTTATACGGTTTCCAATAAAGAAGAAGCCCAAACCTTACTCGCTAATCTTTATCAACATACTCATAACAATCCGCATGCCCGCCGCTTCGTACTGCAGCCCCGGGTGGAGGGCAACGACAGCTTTAATCTCTCGGTGACTGCCTACGTTGATCAAAACTTACGGGTAACTATGTTGGGATCAGCCCAAGTGTTACTGGAGGATCATTCTCCTACTGCCCTCGGTAACCCAGTGGCGATGATTACCGAACCCTATCCCCGCCTCTATGAGCAGGTAAGTAGCTTCCTGAAGGGAGTGGGGTGGCACGGCTTCGCCAACTTTGACTTTAAGGTAGATTCGCGCACGGGGATTGCCTATTGCTTCGAAGTAAATCCCCGTATTGGACGGAACTCCTATTACAACACCTCTGCCGGAATGAATCCCATGAGGTTTTTTGTCGAGGACGTCGTGGAGGGGAAAGCGATAGCCCCGCAACGTTTAGGAAAGCGAGTCTACTATTCGATTCTGCCCAAACGGCTAGTGCTGCGGTATGTAGATAAACAGATGGGCAAGAAAATTAAGACTCTTTACCGCCTAAAGAAAAATCATGATCCCTTGTTCTACCCGGCGGATTTCGGTTTTAGTCTGCGTGGCCTGAAGCGCTTTGCCTACGTGATGATTGCCCGGGAAAATCACTGGAGAAAGTATCACCGTAATTACCCGGTAGCTAAGTTCCGTCAGGGGGAAACCCGCTCCCTAGACACTGCTGCCTTAACCCAGCCCTAGCCACCTGGCTTGGTCGGCCAGACCGCTGAAGAATCCCTACGAGCCTCCCAAAGGCAAGGCCGTGACAAGGCGCTAACCAACTATTAGCAGGGTGTCTTCACCTAGGATTTCCGCGGGAGGATTCTCCAGTTTCCCGTTAGTGAACGATATGTAGTCACCTTGCGGCAGCTGCGCGAGTAAATCGCTGGTATTAGCGGATCGGTGATGCAGATTTACTATGACCTGAGCATGTTCTGTCTTTAATACCAGTAGCCTGTTCTGGCGCTCCAAAGAAATAAAATCAGCAAACACGCCCTCGCGACGCAGCGCGATCAAGTGTCGATACCAGGCGAGCATCTTTTTATGCTCGACCTCAGAAAGCTCCTGCCAGAGCAGCTTGGAGTTAAGGAAAGTAGAAAGAGCTTGAGGGGAAGGAACTTCCACTTCGCCATCATAAATTTTCTCCCAATCATGGGAGGCGAACTCGCGTTTTCTACCCTCATCTACGGCTTTGCCAATTCCCTCATCTGCATAGTCGGTGAAGAATTGGAAACGAGAACGGCTGCCCCATTCTTCCCCTTGGAAAAGCATCGGCGTAAACGGAGAGGCTAGAATCAAAGCTGCTTGACCAGCCAGTAACCCGGGGGAGAGCTTTTCGCTAGGGCGATCCCCTAAAGCGCGGTTACCTACCTGGTCATGGTTGGAAGCAAATCCAAAGAAACGGTTTCGTTCCATATCTGCCGGAACTGGAGTCCCCCAGTTCTTGCCTCGGAAACTAGAGTAAGTACCGTTATGGTAAAACACCTGCGAATATATTTTGCTTAGCGCCGCAGGATCAGCAAAATCTTCGTAGTAGCCTTGGGTTTCTCTGGTGAAAGCTACGTGAATACCGTGGTGGATATCGTCATCCCATTGTCCATCCATTCCGTATCCGCCCTCATCAACTGCGGTGACCATGCGGGCATCGTTGAGATCAGATTCTGCCACTAGAGTTAGCGGTCTGTCCAACTCCTCCGAAAGGTTGTGAACTTCTTGGGAAAGTTCCGCTAAAAGATGCAGCTTGGAATCATCTTGGATTTCATGAACCGCATCTAGGCGTAGACCGTCAAACCCATAGTCAGCCAGCAAAGCCACAGCCGCCCCAATTAAGAAATCTCGAACTGGGCCGGAATCGGAACCATCTAGGTTATAGCCATCACCCCAGGGAGTCTCGTGGCGGCTAGAAAAATAAGGAGCAAACTGACTTAAATAGTTTCCGGAGGAACCCAAATGATTCAAGACCAAATCTTGGGCAACTGCGATTCCCAGGTTGTGTGCCTCATCGATAAAAGCCACCAGATCTTGCGGGGTGCCGTAGGGATTGAAGAGGGCGTAAAGGCCAACCCCGTCATAACCCCAACCGCGTTGGCCTGGGAAAACCGCTATTGGCATCAGTTCGATGACCTCGACTCCCAAATCTGTGAGATAGGGGAGTTTTTCTATGGCTGCTCGCAGGGTTCCTTGGGCGGTGAAAGTTCCGATATGTAGCTCGTACCAGACCTTACCTAGAAGTTTTCCATCGGGTTGCCAGCTAGAGGAGTGTTGGATAGCGGAAATATCGGCAGTCTGTACCCAAAGTTCACTACCGGGAACATACCTGCGCGCCCGGGGGTCAGGGAACGGCCCCTTTCCGTCTACTTCAAAAGCGTAGGTAGTCCCGTTGGGTAGCGGACGCGGAGCGAGCCACCAGGAACCATATTGTACCATCGGGGTTTTTCGCGGTCTTTCTGGTGATCCTACCAGCAGATTTATCTGTTTTTTGTCCGGTGCCCACAGCGGTACTCGTCCGCATCCGGGTTTAAGCTCCCAAGGTGGCAAGCCTTCAAAATCTAGATCCGAAGGAGTTAAATCCATCTATTCCACCCGCTCCAGTATCCGCGCCCCCCGCTTAAATAGCAGCTCTTCCAAGCTTTGCATTCCTCCGGGGAAAACTTCATTCGAACAAATATCTTTCCAGGATCCTTCCGGGAGCACCACGGTATGCTCGGGGCGGAAATCTCCTTGATATCGGGAGAGCACCCCGGAAAGACGACGGGCAAGAGTGACAACTTGGGGGCCCGCTTCTTCGGTTCCGCGCGCAAAAGCTACCGCGTAACCAGTAGAGAGGGCGAGTGCCTCATAGGTAGCGGTAGCAGATACGAAGCACTCGGGGCGGCGGCGCCGTAGCCGTAAGATTGCTGCCGTAACATTGAGCTTCAAATCATCTAGGTTTGAGCCTGCCGCGTGATCTAAGCCTTCTTGATCCAGATGGGAAAGTCTTTTAGCTAGCGCAGTGAAATCAACGGGTCGGCGATTATCAGGATCCACCAACGATGTTTGGGTGATTTCTGAACCTTGATAAACGTCAGCTACCCCAGGCATGGTTAGTTGTAAAGCCTTATTAGCTACGATGGTGTAGCGAGTAGCTTGCTCGGTTTCGCCGTGCCAGCGAGAAACAATATCAGCTACCTTGGGGTCGCATAGAATCTGGTCGGCATAATCAAGGAGCTCGTTTTCACGGGTCTCATCCGGAGCAGTCCAGGTAGTCCAAGATTTTTGTTCCCTAATCGCTTTTACTAAATATTGGCGCAGCCGCTTAGAAGAGATCGGTCCATTATTATCCCAAGTGCCGATCAGGGTTTGCCACAGCATATTTTCGGTGCGTCCATCCAGGTCATTAGGACGGTAAGGCTGAGTTACATCTCGCAGGTCGGAAACAATTTGTGCCCAAAGCGTCGGGTACTGGCTGATAATTGCCAGACGCATACGCACATCCTCGCAACGTTTAGTGTCGTGCGTAGAGTTAGTGGTCATGGTAGCTGGCCAGTTAGTTTGAATATCGCGCGCGAATAGATGCAGATTATCGGCAGAAATCCCGAAAGCTTGCGGGTTAGAACCTACTTCATTTAGGCACAGCAGGTGAGTCCAGCGATAGAAAGTAGTGTCTTCTACTCCTTTGGCCATGACTGCTCCGCAGACCTGTTGGAAACGCACCAAGAATTCTTGCCGATCCAGGTCGCTTACTTTCAAAGCCGCAGATCCCGTTTCATCTCCAAGCACCAGGGCAACTACCACCGCCATGGTGTCAGCATGTTCGGTATTCAGGTAGCGTAGTGCTCGCTTAGCCGCTGCCGTTACGATTTCTCGCGATAATGCGGGGGCAGGATTCCCTACCGTCACATAGGCGCGGTAGCAAGGCATTTCGATAATCAGTTCCCGCAAACAATCAACCAGGGAGCGGAAGGTGTAATCCCGCAAACGGAAATCATTTTGACAGATTTTCCATACTAACTGTCCGATACGGCGGACTTCCGCGGCTAGGGAGGTATCGATAATCTGGGCTTTGGCTTCGCGCTGCATTTGCGGATAGGACGAGGGCGAATCTGCCGTCAAAGTCTGCATTAGGGTTCCTAGCGGTAAAGATGCGCGAGGGTCGACCTGTAGGGCGGTTAGCCGCCAGGAAGTGTCGTACCCGGTAGTGCCAGCAATTGGCCAGTCACTAGGTAAGCGTTCGGCGTCCTCGAGAATCTTTTCTGCCGCGATCCAAGCGCCCCCGGTGGCCTCAGAGAGCCAGTGGAAATAGCCGGCCGGGTCGGCTAGTCCGTCGGGATGATCCACCCGGAAGGCATCGATGTAGCCGGCGTTGAACAGTTCCAGGAGTAAGGCGTGGGTAGAGTCAAATACGTCGCGTTCTTCTACCCGCAGTGCCGCTAGGGTGTCGACATCGAAGAACCGGCGATAGTTGAGCTCTTCATCAGCTACTTTCCAATGCGCTAAGCGGTAGTGTTGCCGTTCTACCAGTACTTCTAATGGTAGAGATTCAGTGTCCTCCGTCACCGGGAAATAGTGGTCATAGTAGCGCAGAATCCACTGCTCGCCCCGTTCGGGCTCCGTAGGAATTACCATCTGCTCTAGTTTGAGCTCTTGGTCAGCTAAAACTTGCCCGATTCGTTTTCCGAGGACGGGCATCAGAATCGGTTGATCAATATCGATATCGAACCAGTGAGCATAGGGGGATTCCTTCCCCCTCTTGAGCACCGACCACATCGGGCGGTTAATCCAGACTGGAGTCGGTACCGCCATATGGTTAGGAACCAGGTCGACAACCAGTCCCAATCCTTCCTGGTGGGCGGCATCGGCGAGTTCTTCAAACTGGGTACGCCCACCCAATTCTTTAGAAATATGGGTGTGGTCTACTACGTCATAGCCATGCATCGATCCGGGGACCGCTTGCAAAATGGGGGAGAGGAATAGATCGGTGATTCCCAGGTTCCGCCAGTACCCCAGGTGTTCGCGGGCATCTTTGAAAGTAAAATCTTTACTCAGCTGCAGACGGTAAGTGCTGATAGGGAGATGTTTTCCCTGAGTGGGCAGGTGGGGATGCTGACTGTTCATCGAGGTTCTCCTTATTCCTCCACTACTTCGCGGATAAGTACCACTACCGAGCGGTCTAGCAGCTCGAGTTGGTCATTAGCTCCATATTCGATTTCCTCTTCAGTATCGCTGCCGGGAAGGTCTTCCATAGTAGAGATCGCGACTTTCCAGCCGGAGCCGTGCCCTTCCGGTATCTGGAAGGTGCAAGGCTCCGGGTCGGCGTTAAATAGCAACAGGAAAGAGTCATCAACAATGCGTTGTCCGCGCGAATCCGGTTCGCGAATCGCTTCCCCGTTTAAGAAAATCATCAGGGAGCGTGCTTCTTCATTGTTCCAGGCTTCTTCGGTCATCTTTTGTCCATTGGGAGCAAACCAGTTGATCTCGCCCAGATCGGATTGCCCGCCGCGCGAGGGAGCACCGGCAAAGAAACGGCGGCGATGGAATACCGGATGGTCATTTCGGAACTTAATCAGGTGTTTGGTGAACTCTAGGAGTTTATTTCGATAGTCGTCCTCATCAGCATCCTCGAAAGACCAATCCATCCAAGACAGTTCATTATCTTGGCAATAGGTATTGTTGTTTCCCTTTTGAGTACGGGCTACTTCGTCTCCCATAGGCAGCATCGGTACCCCTTGGGAGAGGAATAGGGTAGTCAGGAAGTTACGGTGCTGACGCGCCCGAAGTTTATTAATTTCCGGGTCATCGGTGGGACCTTCCACCCCGCAGTTCCAGGAGCGGTTGTGGGATTCCCCATCACCCCCGTCCTCTCCGTTAGCTTCGTTATGCTTTTCGTTATAGGAAACTAGGTCACGCATCGTGAAACCGTCATGGGCGGTTACGAAGTTAATAGAGGCATTCGGGCGGCGGCCACTTTGCTCATACAGGTCTGCGCTGCCACAGAAACGGGAGGCGAACTCAGGTAGCGTGGCATAGTTGCCGCGCCAAAAATCACGAACCGTGTCGCGGTATTTTCCGTTCCATTCGCTCCACATGGAGGGGAATCCGCCTACCTGGTAGCCGCCATCTCCTACGTCCCAAGGCTCGGCAATCAGTTTCAGCTGGGATAGCACCGGATCTTGGTGGATAATATCGAAAAATGCGGAAAGCTTGTCTACGTCGTGTAGCTCGCGAGCTAGGGTTGAGGCGAGGTCGAAGCGGAAACCATCTACGTGCATCTCGATTGCCCAATAGCGCAGGGAATCCATAATCAGTTGCAGCACCGCCGGAGAGCGCATCAGCAGCGAGTTCCCGGTTCCAGTAGTGTCAAAATAGTGTTCTTTATCGTCCTCTACCAGGCGATAGTAGGAGGCGTTATCTAGCCCCTTGAAAGACAAGGTTGGCCCCATATGGTTGCCTTCGGCGGTGTGGTTATAGACCACGTCCAGGATTACTTCAATCCCCGCCTGGTGGAGATTTTTCACCATTTGCTTGAACTCTTGAACCTGTCCATCAACCACATCTTGCGAACGATACTGGGCGTGGGGAGCAAAAAAACCAATAGTGTTATATCCCCAATAGTTTGACAGGCCACGTTCTTGCAAGGTGGAGTCATTAACGAACTGGTGTACGGGCATCAGTTCGAGGGCGTTTACCCCTAAATTTTTCAGATATTCGATAGTCACCGGGTTGGCGATCCCCGCATAGGTGCCGCGTTCTTTTTCCGGAATCTGTTCATTAAGCTTGGTGAAGCCTTTTACGTGTGCCTCGTAAATAACTAGTTTATGGAGATCGTGTCCGGGAGGGCGATCATTGCCCCAATCAAAATAGGGCGTAGTTACCACCGAAACCGCCATATCGGGCAAGGAATCATCGTGGTTAGGCTGGCTGGGGTCGTTCCAGTCATAGGAATAGAGTGATTGCTTGGCTCCCACGGTGCCATCGGTGGCCTTCGCATAAGGATCCAGGAGGAACTTGTTGACATCACAGCGGTGTCCTTGTTCCGGATCGTAAGGGCCTTCTACCCGGAAACCATAACGCTGCTCATCTCGCAGTCCCGGAATATAGCAATGCCACACATGGTGGTCGACTTCGCGGAGCTCAATGCGCTCTTCGCTACCATCTTCTGCAATTAAACAAAGATAAACTTTGGTTGCTACCTCGCTAAATACTGCGAAGTTTACCCCAGCTCCGTCATAGGTCGCCCCGAGTGGATACGGTTTCCCTGGCCAAATTTCCATACATCTAGCCTGTCACAAAATGCGCCATTTGGCAGTCACTCGCGCCTATTAACTCATCCTGGGGTAATTCCCACATTCTGGCATCCTTCTGTCTACGATGGAAAACCGCCGCATTTACTCCGGATTTACACCGAGCTTTATCTACCGCAAGGAGCAGTTTGCGCCCGTCCTAGTGTTAGAGGTAGTTGAGCAAACGGTTACGGATTCACAGAAAACATTTGTTAAGTGTGCTTTATTTGTTTAGTTTAACTAACTATACTTAGTGCTTGAAGCGTCGGGATTTGGAGAAGCAGCTAAAGAAAATAGCCAGTGAGCGCGGCCAATCCCTGGTCGTAAAAGAGGGGGGTTCTCACTCGAAAGTATTTATCGGTGAGCAAATGATAACGGTTCCCCGTCACCGTGAAATATCGGAAATGACCGCTAAGGCAATCATTAAGGAGGCAGAGAATGGGTAACAACAATGAAATTCAAGCCCGGGCCGTAAGAGATGGAAAATGGTGGGCAGTATTTGTTGAAATTGACGGGAAAGAACATGCCACCCAGGGAAAAACCTTGAAAGAAGCTCAATTTATGGCGGAAGATTTGGTTCGCATCTGGGCAGAGGCTCTAGAACGTCCAGAACTTTCCAAACTTCCGGTGAAACTAACTATCGATGGGAAGTTGGGGGAAGAAGTAGCTGAAATTCAAGAGAGTCAGGCGGCTGCAGCTCAGATTGCCGCCAGATTGAAGCGCACCCAAAAGACTTTGGTGGATTCCATGCGGGCAGAGGGAATCAAGGTTGCTGATATCGCGCAATTACTGGGAATCACTAAAGGAAGAGTTTCCCAAATTTCTCGCTCGTGAATCAGCGCTTAGATTTTTCCACTAGCGGTATGTGGTCGGGGAGAGTGTGTTTTTGAGGTTACTACCGCATATGGATATTTCATCTCCCCGGTTGGTAAACGCGGAAACTTTAGCGGCGATGCGGGGGAGCTACGGATCGTCATAGGGTAGGAGTGATGCATTTTTCACGGCGAGTTAGCCTTTCTGAGCCCAACGCCATTACCTTGGCGGCTGGGAAACGGCGCGCCCAGGGGCAGCAGCTGATAAATATCTCTGACTCGAACCCCACTCGTCATGGGCTGGGCAATACAGAGCATCCCTACCAAGCTGATCCGCGCGGGTCAGGCGCCGCGCGTCGCGCCCTCGCCGATTTCCTTTCCCAGCGGGATCAGCGCGAGGTTGCCCCCGATAACCTATATCTGCTCAGTTCCACTTCGCAAGGATATAGCTGGCTAATGAAACTGCTTTGTGATCCCGGTGAGGCAGTCCTAGCCCCAACGCCGGGATATCCGCTGATAGAGGCCTTAGCTAATTTAGAAAATGTGCAGGTAGCGTCCTATAGTTTTGCTTGGTTAGGGCGGAAGTGGGAACTGGATCCGCTCTCCCTGCCTGCTGCTGGTGTTTCCCCACGTCCGCGAGCCCTAGTGGTCATCAATCCTGGCAATCCCACCGGAGCCTATTTGGATAGGGGAGAGCGAAAGCTACTGTTGGATTACTGCGGTGAAAATAATCTGCCCCTGATAACGGATGAAGTGTTTTATGACTTCCCCTTGCCAGCAGCCCCCGAATCCTGCGCCCGTCTGGCCGGTTGCCCCGAAATCCTCACCTTCGCCCTCGACGGGTTATCGAAAAATCTATGCGCGCCGGGAGCTAAAGTTGCTTGGCTGGAGGTATCGGGGCCGGAGGCGCTAGTGGAGGAGGCGAAAGTACGTTTAGATATCATTGCGGATGCGTTTTTGCCTTTCAGTGATATTTTGGCCGCGCAGTTGCCGGACTTCTTGGAGGAAATTCCGTCTCAGTCGGCGCGAACTCGCGAGCGTTGCGCTGCCAACTTGGACACCTTGCAAAGTTTGGTAGGGGAGGATCCAGTTAGTCCGGTAACGGTGATGTCCCCGCAGGGAGGCTGGAACGTTCTCTTGCGCTTCCCTTCCCATATTGACGAGGACGAGCTCGTCGAAAACCTCTTGAAAGAATATGGAATCTACTGCCAGCCCGGCTACTTCTTTGACTTACCCTTCAGCGGTACCATCAGCCTTTCACTACTGCTACAGCCAGATTCTTTCCGCAAAAATGCCGCCAAAGTTTTACGTACTATCGCCACTTTAAGCTGAGGTAGTAACCGGTTTGTCGTCCTCCTGAGGCAGTTGGGCGTGCGCACATAGGTTGACTTGTTGCTAATCGAATGCTTCTAGAGCCTCTGGTTCCAGATCGCCGACAGCAACTAACTCCCGCGTTATTTTCTCTATTTCATCCGATAGTGAGACGCCCGCGGCGCTTGCCCAATCGAGTGCCAGATCAAGATCGGGGCCATCATGGATTTCCAGCTCTTTTAGATTTTCTAGTAGGTCGGTGCGACCCGCCTTGCTCATGGTGGCAAGAACCATGTCCCAGGCGTCTAGGTACCCCATCATTGATGCTGCTCCTCAACGTAGTGTGCGGTTTTATCCTGAATAGGTTCTCGCCAGATATACATTAATTGCTACCTTATTGCTCTCGTCCTTGCCCGCAAAGCAAGCGCAACTATCGTAATTCTGCGAAAAGAGTTGCGGAAGATATCTTCCGACTAAGATTCCCGCCCGGTATCTTTACAAATGAGGCGCGGGTATATGAACTCTTTAGAGTGATTGGGTATAAAGACCTTGTAGCGTTTGAATTAGCGCACCTGACAACTTTTCTGCCGGATAAGAATATAAGACGCAATATTCAGGCGCTATATAACGAAAAAATCGAAATAACTCCGGCGGCGCGCAACTACACGAAGCTCAAAATATCAATAGATAGCAGCGATGGCCCCTACCCGAGGTATCGAGACAGTGCGGGGAAGATCATTCGAGGGGTACTTCCGCAGGGAGCCCCCACATCGGGGATTATCGCCAATATTTGTGCCGGTGAACTCGATAAAGAGCTTGTGTCTTTCGCGCTGTATAACGGTTTAAGATATTCGCGGTACTGTGATGACTTGTTTTTCTCCCCGCGGCCTGACCATGAACATTTTGACCGCACCTTCGCAGGTTTAATCATCCGCGACGTTAATCGGGCCGTACTAAAACATGGTTTTCGGTTAAACCAAGGCAAAACCAGGGTAGTGCCACCCGGGTCTAAGAAGCTGATTTTGGGTCTGCAAGTGGATGACCGTGTTCGTCTAGATACCGCATTCAAGAAAAATATTGACTACCACATACACGGAATTGCTAAATTTGGGCTTCAGCAACACGTGGCGCACACTAAAGGCACCCCGCCCCAGTATTGAGTTTCCTAAACCATCTGCAAGGATTAATAGCTTTAGCAAAAGGAATCGAGCATTGGTACGGGGAAACACGGGAAACAAATTTGAAAAAGGCATTGTCGATAGGTGAAGTAACGCGATAATACCCGCATTGCTTTCTGAACCTCAGTGCGAGAACTACACGTAATCCCGATTTTTTGAATGAGCTCGAGAAATTTGGCAATACCCGCAAGAATCCTATTGGCGCGGGCGAACGCTCAGCCCGCGTTCGCTACCTTCCCGCACCAGCCCTCACGGGGTTCGATTCCCCGCGGCTCCATTCGATTCCCGGGCTCAAAATAAATAGAGGCCCCAGGGTAAACCTGAGACCTGCATATATTGGTGCCAGCAACACTTCGTGTTACGCACTATTTCGTCGTCCTTACTAATGAAAAAGCCTTCGGGCTTTTTCACCTTTCGGACTTCTGATAGTTACTTTCACTCTCATCTCGATACAACGAGATATTTGGGTGCGGAGTTAATATTTTGGGTTAAAACGAGAATATTTCTGATAAACTCCGACCCGTAGTATATCCCCAATTCCAATACTAAGAAGGTGCTTTACCATGAAAGGTCTAAGGTTGGCTGCTTCAAATGTGGCAGCAGTTTGCGCTGTATTTGCGCTTGTATTGCCCGGAGGGGTTGCGTTAGCTGCTGATCCACCAGCGGCAGGTAACGAGGTCCCCAACGGTCCCGATTCTCCCATTGTAAGTTATAAGGGAAATAAGGTTGATACGTTCAATTTTCCGTTCACTGAACAGACGAAGGCAGTTGTCCTTCCTGACGGTCAGAACGGGTGGGGCTGGGACCCGGCTACAGCAACTCTGACACTGCGTAATTACGATAATTCGAAAGTTGTAGCTTCCCAAGACGATAAGTTAGCCAGCAATCCCAAAGATCAGAACGCACGCACGCGAGTCGTACTCTTTGAAACCAAAAAGAAAGTAACCGTCAAATTTGAAGGGACTAACCACCTCGCAACCAATTTTGGTAGTGGCGTTACTGCGGAATCCGCGGTGTTCATGTTAAAAAATAGCGGCGAACATGACGCGGGTGGACTTGAGCTTGTTGGTGATGACGATGCTTCGTTGACGCTAGAAACTCGCGCAACAAATGCTACTTCTGTTACAAATGTCATTCATTTCTACAATTCCCAGGCAAAGAACTCGCCGCTGGTGTTCAAGTCTGGTTCCGTGAATATGAAAATGTCTACCGCAGAAAGTGCGTGCGCTGCTGCTTCCGGAGATAAAAAGATTCCTGGCGAGTTCCTGCGCCATACGAATGATGTTCAGATTCTCGGGAACGCGAGTCTAACCCAGACGATTAATTCCACCTGTAAGGATAAGACGGTATACAGAACGCTTTTAGCAGGGAATGTTAAAGGCAGTGAGAGTCGCGTATTGTTTGATACGACCAAGCCGGTGACTCTCGCCACGACTGGCAATTCATATTCCATGGAAGAATGGTCATGGGTTGAGAGTAAAGCGTATCCAGTCTACTGTGACTACTCGGGTAAGGCTTCTGTGAATTTTACGGAAGGCGGAGCTCCTGGATGCTTGCCCCGTTCGACTAATGAAAACGTTCTAATTGGTAGTATCTCCCCAGTTAATCTGCGTTATCAGAATCCTATACCTGATGAAAAAAACCCTGGATCGTATCTAAAACTTGGGCAGTTCTTAAACGAGGATTCGAGTTCTAAAAAGACAATCGTTCCAACTGAGTCCATGCCGATTGCTGTCGGCCAGGTATTCCCGATTACGGTCACCAACGGTGTGGCCTCGCATGGAAAGTTTGCGATCAACAAAGCATTCACGGACGACAAGACAGCTATCGCTGCTGACGCGGATGTGACTGTTAAGGCCGATACTGCTCCCGCGGGTCAGACATTCGACAAGTGGGTGGCCACAGATAACACCTCTCTGCCCGCTGGCCTTGACGAGAGTGCTGAGCAGACTACATTCTCCATGCCGGCCAGCGCGGTGGCTCTTAAAGCTACGTATAAGCCGCTCCCAGCTCCCGCGTGGAATGATTCTAAGGTCACTCCTGGAAACGACGTGAATATCCCGAATACTGGCGGTCCGGTTCAGAAGGGAACAATGGTGAGCACCGATGGCCCTGGAAAGGCAGAGTTGAATAAGGATGGTTCAATCACAGTGACGGCTGATCCGAAAGCGAAGGCAGGCGACACTATCACTGTGACAGTGAAGGATGCTCAAGGAAATACCGTTGATACAATTGCCGTCAAGGTCTACCAGGATCAGCGCGAAAATAATACTAAGACCCAGCCGAAGACCGGCAAAAACCTGCCAAAAACTGGTACGAGCATGGGGGCTCTTGGCCTAGCTTCTGCTGTTCTAATTCCCGCTGGGATGGGGCTCGTTTTAGCGCGCCGCCGTAGGCAGAATTGATGGTAGTCAACCGGCTTTCTAGCCAAAAATAGCCTAGAGCTTGAGGGGAAGATTCTTTTAGGGTCTTCCCCTCAAGCTTCCTAGGCTATGTGGTTAAACTAGGGATCGGTCATGTAGTTGGTTGTATATCTACCCGGATAGTCTTTCTGACCCGACGTCTACAGGTTTAGTTAATTAGAGGCACTTCGTCTCCTCAAACCCGGCGGTTATTACGCCATCCACGAGCTCGGGCTCACCCCAAATGATATTGACCCAAAGTTGGCTGACGGGTTACGCAAGCAATTAGCCCGCACGATTCGAGTTAACGCGCGCCCGCTGACCGAGAGTGAATGGCGTGCGGTGCTGACTAATGCTGGTTTTGAGATGGAATGGATAGGTTTTGCGCCGATGGCGTTATTGTCTCCCAGGCGCAACTTGGCAGATGAAGGCCTCTTGCGGGTTGCCCGGATTCTCCGTAACCTGATCCGGGATAAAGACCTGCGTGCCCGGGTTCTTCAGATGCGATCCACTTTCAACAAATACCGCGACCATTTGACCGGAATCGCTATAATAGCTAAGAAGCCATCCAAGTAGTTTATCTCCTTAATCACCTGAAAGGTTACCGTCATGAGCGCTGAAACTCCAGCATCTCCAGCCCTAGGTTTTATTAACAATCTAGCTAATGAAATCGAGTACGCGGCAGGCTCAACTGTCTCAAAAACTTTGCTGCGCGCAGAGGGCGTCAACGTCGTGCTATTTTCTTTCGATGCCGGCGAGGAACTGTCCGAGCATACGGCTGCGATGCCGGTGCTCGTCGAAACTTTAGAAGGTGAGCTTGAAATCACTGCCGACGGTAAAACCGTAACCCTACTACCTGGTGGGTTAGTACATTTCACTACCCGATTGCCGCATGCTGTTAAAGCCATCAAGCCATCAAAAATGGTGCTGTACATGCTGGCAAGACCTTAAACTCAAAGGAACGGCTAGTTAAAAGAGAAATCACACAGTCTAGTTTTATCTTTTTGGCCGGGAAGCGCCCCGCATGTACAAGCTGCACCATAAGCGTGCAAAGGAGTTATCGCTGAGGCAAGGGTATAAGAAAGTATCCGCCCAGCAAGATAGCGTCCAAATATAAGAGCCGTAACGAGAGCGTGGGGGCAGTTTTTACCGAAGGGTAGGCCTCAGGCACATCACCTCGGCGACCTCAGCAGAGCCAAGCGAGCTTCACGAGTAAAACCTGCAAATCAGCCCTGACAATCCAAAACCCTGCGGCCAGCAATATAAAAATAGGGCGCTCATTTGTATCAAAATGAGCGTCCTAATGGTGCTGGTAATCCCTGACGGGATTACGCACCATTTCGTCGTCCTTACTAATGAAAAAGCCCGAAGGCTTTTTCACCGTTCGGACTTCTCATAGTTACTTAGATGTTCATTTTGATACCAGGCTCTGGACGGGTTAAAAACCAGGCTGGGTGGGCGCAAAATCCGAGTGTTGGGTTCATTCCAATGGTTTGGCTAGTCATAGTCTTTCCCGACGGATGACGTTTCGGCATTGATTGGGACGTGAAGCAGTATTTCGTTAAGAGATTCGGGTTAGTAGCTCTCTTACGCGCTTGGTAATCTCGTCGCGGATTTCGCGTACGACCTCCACGGGTTTCCCTGACGGATCAGCGACCTCCCAGTCTTCATAGTGGGTTCCGGGAAAAATTGGGCATGATTCTCCACATCCCATCGTGATTACCCAATCTGCCATCTTCACTTTCGCCGGATCAAGTTTTTCTGGCTGCGCAAACGGCTCTAACCCTATTTCGGCGAGGGCATCGCGCACCTCGGGGTGTACTTCTTCGGCCGGTTCGGTGCCCGCACTCATGATGGTCACGTCAGAGCTGGCTAGATCTTGCGCAATGGCAGCTGCCATTTGTGAGCGACCAGCGTTTTGTCTGCAGGCAAAAAGGATTCTGGTTTCGGTGGCTCCCTTTCGGCTTGTGGGTTGTTGAGGCACGTGTTTAGCGACAACGTCAAGGAGTCGAGTATCAAAATCCGGGGCGATCGAATAGTAGGCCCACTTACCCTGCTGTTCGCGGCCTAATATGCCAGCATTTACCAGCCTGGTGAGATGGTGCGAAATGGTTGACCGACTGATATTGAAAACCTCAGGAAATGAGCATGCGCACACCGGGTTCGGTGAACAGCGGTATATGAACAGAGCCAGTTGCAGCCGCGTGACATCACTAAGTGCCGCAAAAATGTTTGCCGCTTCCTGGCATTGACCTTCGCCGGCGATTGCAGGTGCGGGGCAGCAATTTGGAGCGTGTTGGCTGTTCATACCAGAACTCTATCACACGTTTCGACGTCCATCGAAACGTGTGATAGAGTTTGTGTCGATTCGACAATCATCGAAATGTAAGGAGCTAACTGTGCGTCAAATCGATATCTATGAACCGGCTTTGTGTTGTTCTTCTGGAGTCTGCGGAACCGACGTAGATCAGGCTCTCGTTGATTTCAACGCGGCGCTGACCGCCCTGGATAAAGAGGGCATTACCGTAACCCGGCATAATTTGGCTTCTGCCCCTACTGATTTTGCGGCTTGCGAACCGGTTCGCGCCTATATGGAGGTAGCTGGCACAGACGGCCTACCAGTTACTGTGGTTGATGGCACTATCGTCGCGACTGGTTCCTATCCCAAAGCCGATCAGCTCCGACAATTCGCGGGGGCATCCCTGGAGGGAAAGACAACTTTGCCCGTAGTTGAGTCTGATTGTTGTGGCGGAAGTGGGTGCTGCTAATGTCCCTTCCTGAACTGAGCACCAAGTTTGCGTTTTTCACCGGTAAAGGCGGAGTCGGAAAGACTACGGTTGCTTGCTCTTTAGCTACCCGCGCGGCAGGTGAAGGCAAGCGAGTGCTGCTAGTATCCACTGATCCAGCCTCGAATATTGGGCAGGTATTCGGCCGTGAGATCGGATCGGGCGGAGCAGAGCTAACCGACCTGGTGCCCGGCGCTATTGGTTTTGATGCGGTAGAGATTGATCCGGAGGCAGAAGCGGAGCGGTATCGCGAGTCTATCCTGGGGCCGGTTCGCGGCCTGCTGCCACCCGAGGTGCTAGCAACAACCGAAGAAACCTTGTCTGGTTCCTGCACGGTTGAAGTCGCAAGTTTTAATCGATTCGTCGACTATCTAACCAACGAAGACATTACTAGCCACTATGACCACATCATTTTCGATACCGCCCCGACCGGACACACCCTGCGGTTACTGTCCTTACCCGGTGATTGGTCTAGTTTCATTGATAAAGGAGCGGGTGACGCCTCGTGTCTGGGGCCGATGTCGGGGTTAGAGAAGAATCGGCAAACCTATCACGAGGCGGTAGCTGCTCTATCTGACCCGGCACAAACTTCACTGGTGCTGGTGGCCAGGGCGCAAATCTCGACCCTGCAAGAAGCTAACCGTTCCACCGGTGAACTACTTGAGATGGGAATTAAACCCGCACTGTTGGTGATCAACGGTATTCTGCCAGTGAGCGCCGCTACCGATCAGCTGTCGGAGTCTATTTGTGCCCGGGAACAGGCACTACTAGATGGCCTTGCCACGAATACGCAGCTGAGCGCGATCAATAGTGTTCCAACGGTACGGATCGAGTTGAACGCTAACCCGGTGATGGGGGTAGATGGCCTGTTACATCTGGGCGAGTCTGACGGCGACGCAACTTCGAGCGCGGATCCTGCACTAGAGCCGGGCTCTGCGCAGTCCAATTCCGAACTGCACGTTGGTTTATCCCATCTGGTGGATGAGCTAGCAAAGGGGAAACCAAAACTCGTCTTGTGTATGGGCAAAGGTGGGGTTGGCAAAACCACCGTGGCGCAAATGCTGGCATTGGAGCTCGCTAAGCGCGGCAAGCCAGTGCATCTATCCACCACGGATCCCGCGAATCACCTTGATGTTTCCCTCGAAGATCGCGTCAAAGGTTTGACGATGTCATCGATCGACCCGGACGCGGTGACGGCTAGCTACCGTGAAGAAGTGCTCGCCACCAAAGGCGCTTCTCTCGATGCCGACGGGTACGCACAGTTGGAGGAAGACCTGCGCTCCCCATGTACGGAAGAAGTGGCCGTTTTCAAAGCATTTTCTGAGGTCGTAGCAACGGTCAAAAACCAGTGGGTCGTCCTCGATACCGCCCCCACCGGGCACACCCTGCTATTACTGGACGCCACTGGGTCCTACCACCGCGAACTCATGCGCCAATCCGGACGTGACGATTCCGCGACCACGCTCCAACACCTGCAAGATAGGGAAGTGACCCGGCCAATCCTCGTGACACTGCCAGAAACCACGCCAATGCTCGAGGCACAATCCCTCGCCGCCGACCTGTCGCGAGCAGGTATTGAGCCATGGGCATGGGTGATCAACCAGTCACTCCCAGCAACCGAAACGTCATCGCCGTTCCTGCTACGACGAGCCCATGCGCAACAGGAGATAATTAACTCGGTCGCTGATCAGGCAGGGGTACAAGTGGTTCAACTGCCCGTCATGCTCGACCATGAACTACGTTAATAGCGATTTAGCGTAGCTAAGTCGTATAGGTCACCTCGTCTGCCACCAGTTAAAGCTTATGGGACAGACGGGGTGGCCGTTTTTATTCTGAGACTTGAAAGGCTTGAATCCTTGATATTGCAACCAGGCGATATGCACGGCTCATCCCGATCCTCACGCCACTGAGCCCTCACGGGTTTGATTCCCGGGCTCAAAATATATGCAGGCCCCAGGATAAACCTGTGACCTGCATTCATAGTGCTAGCAACACTTCGTGTTGCGCACCGTTTCCTCACCCTCACTAATACGAAAACCCGAACGGTTTTCGCACCGTTCGGGTTCGTCATTGTGCTAGTAATCCCTGACGGGATTACGCACCATTTCGTCGTCCTCACTAATGAAAAAGCCCTGGCCAACATCAAGTTAGCCAGGGCGCATAGTGCTAGCAACACTTCGTGTTGCGCACAACTTCCTCCGCTTCACTAATGAAGAAACAAGTTTCTTCACCGTTCATCGTCGTCGTTGTGGAGCCGCGGGGAATCGGCGGTGCTACGCACCAGCAAGGGTTTTCGGAGCACAGCCTCCGAAAACCACTGGCGCGGGCGAACGCTCAGCCCGCGTTCGCGACCTCCCCGCGCCAGCCCTCACGGGTTCGATTCCCGGGCTCAAAATATATGCAGGCCCCAGGATAAACCTGTGACCTGCATATATTGGTGGAGTCGCGGGGAATCGAACCCCGGTCCAACTGGTATTCCTGCATTCTTCTCCGTGCGCAGTCTGCCTGAACTTTTTCTCAGCCTGAATCTACTTGGCAAACTAGAGATTCTATAGGCTCAGTCACTGTAAAGTGTCGCTGCAATCCCATTGACGAAAACTGCAGCCAGTGGCTCCTGAAAAACGACGCCAGGAACCGAGGTAGAAGCACCCCCGGAGCTGACGGACTTTTAAAGGCTCTGCTTAAGCAGCTAGAGCGAAGTCAGTGCGGTTATGTTTAGCACTTATTGTTTTGTGAAGGACGTTAGCGAGATGACTCCACATTCTCGGCACGCTTCTCTGCAACCAATACCAGCTGTCGAAACCGATCGACCCCTATTAAATTAATAAACACCCAACTTGAATTGTTAAACACCCAGTGTGAATGCTCTGACCATTATTTCCATAAACCGTTTGTTAGTCAAGAGAAATATGCCACGAAAAATGAAAATACCCAACCGGAATCCTGACTGATTTTACGCCCCTAATAACGTGGCGCTCAGCGTATAAACAGCTACTATCAGCAGTAATAAGGCGAATAGGAATGTTAAAGTAGTGGATTTGGTTTTCCGGGTTAAGCTAGCGCCGATCGGACCTCCAATCATTGAGGCGAAGGCGAATGGCAGTACGCTTAGGTAATCAATCTGGATTGCGGTACCCATTCTGGCAGCTAATCCTGCCAGGGAAGCAATCACCATCACCAATAGGGAAGTGGCAGATGCCTCTTTCATGTCGAAATGCATTATCAAAGTGAGGGCAGGTACTACCGCAAATCCTCCTCCTACCCCGAAAAATCCGGTTAAAACCCCGATCAGAACGGCTGCAACAATAATGGTAATCCAGTGATGTAGGCGAGAATTCGGCTTCTGGGAGTTTTCCTTTCCTCGGGTATTTTTATTACACATTTTCTCATTCGCATCCGTATTGGGGGACATCGTTCGCGGTTTCGCACCGGCCTCATTTTTTTCTTTAGCAGCCCTGCGGAACATTAATCCGGCAACTACTACAAGTAGGGATGAAAACAGATACATTAATAGATTCGGTGATACCAGAGAGTTTAGGAACGACCCGATAAAAGAACCCGTAATTGAAAGCGCCCCAAATACTGCCCCTTGCTTCCAATGGACTTCTTTACGTCTGCCTACCAGGGCTATTAGGGAGGTAGCCCCCACAATTAGTAGCGAACCAGCGGCGGCATTATGGGGAGATTGTCCCAGCAGATAAACCAGTATGGGAACCGAGAGGATTCCTCCTCCTGCCCCAAGTAGACCGACGATAATGCCTACGCAGATTCCAACTACTATCGGCAAAAGTAGGCTCATTGTCTTCTTCCTTTAATCAATGATTCTTTCCATAATATCTGCTGCTGGTTTACCGCTAGCTACTAGCGCAGTCATCTGCTGCAAGGTAGGGAAAATATTGCGATAAAAATAGTGGTAACCAGGACATAAATAGTTTTGAGGCGGATCCAAAGGTCTGGAGTCCTCCAAGGGAAATGGATTTCGCCCACCAGTGGCCGATTTGACTGCTTCTGGCGGTGATAGGCGTTTACTGTCTGAGGTGATAAAGCGATCTTTAGGACAGCCCCCATAACAAAGTCGCAGGTATGGACAGTGTAGGCATTTTTGACTTAGCTGGCTCTTTTTCTTAGCGAATTCTTTAGCGCGTTCGGTATTAGCTAGGTTGAAAAAGTCTTTATCGCGCAGGTTTCCCAGTTTCCAATCTGGTTCTACCCAATGGTCACAGGCATAAACATCGGCGTTAAACTCCAGGGCGAAGTTGTTTCCACAACTTGGAGCATGTACGCAGTTGCTTATTTGCCCGAACATTGCGGCGAGAGCTGCGTCAAAATCTTGGACGAATACTTTTCCCACATCGTGACGTAGCCATTCGTTGAATACCTCCAGCAGAAACACTCCGTATCTTTCTGGCTCTACACTACGAGAGGTAACCGCCTGACCTTGCTGCCTATATAGTATCCCTACCTTTTCGTTTGATAGATTACTGTCTTTTCTTGATCTCCAACCGGCTTCTGCCTGGGCTAAATCTTTGTCATTAACTCTTTCAACTATGGGGATGAATTGAATAAAATCTGCCCCTAAAGAATCACGAAAATACTGGTAAACTTCCTGGCCATGGTCTTGGTTAGCGTGATGTATAGTGCATAAAATATTGCATTTGACTCCGTAGTTCTGGAGGTGTTCCCAGCCTTTTAACACCATATTTTGGGTGGGGCGACCAGCTCGGTTGACTCGATAGGTGTCATGATATTGTTCTGGTCCGTCAATGGAGATTCCCACCAGGAAATCGTTATCGAACAAAAACCTTGCCCATTCGGCATTTATCAGAGTGCCATTGGTTTGCAGGGCGTGTTTAACTACTTGCCCAGGGCGTCGATATTTGTCACAAAGTTCTAGAGCTAATTTATAAAAATCTAGACCCCGTAACGTAGGTTCTCCGCCTTGCCAAAGCATAGTTACGTTTCCATCAGGCTGGGCTTGCAGGAAACGCTGAATATACAGTTCGAGAGTCGCTTCGCTCATTGTTTGCTGCCGTGCGTTGTACAGCAGCTCTTTAGAAAGGAAAAAACAATACTTACAGTCCAGGTTACAGGCAGCTCCGGTCGGTTTGGTCACTACTGCAAATGGTAGTTGCCGGTTTGAAAGTGTCTGAGGGTTACTCATAGATTTTACCTATTGACTCTTCTCGTCTTCTTACAGCCAACTCGTTATAAACCGCTGCCACTGCCCCTAAGGCAACGTCACTATCAGCGAGCTTGGCGGTTACTATTTTGGGATTATGAAATAGGCGGGGAGCTACTGCTGCTGCTATTTGCTTCGACAGAGCCGGGAAGGTGTCTATGAGTTCTCCCCCTAGAACGATGGTTTTCGGATTATACAAGAGGGCTGCATATTCAATTCCTTGAGCAAGATAGGATAGTGCGCGCTGAAGAATATCTACGGTTTCGAGGTCGCCTGCCTGGGCTTTTTGAGCGAACTCGGTAAGGTTGCTAACTTTAGCTAAGCTGCACAGGGCGGGTACGCTAGTGAACTGTTCGAGGCATCCGGTGCGTCCACAATAGCAGCGTAAGTCTTGCCCCGCGGCAGGAAGATGTCCCAGTTCACCTACGATTACTGGTGACCCGGTCGTGGCATTATCTACCGTAAAGCAGCAGCTGACTCCGCCGGATATACGTATGTATAGTTGCCTGTCTCCTTGGGGAGGTTGTGTTGATCGCGATTCCCCTAGTCCAGACATTTCTACTACGTTTTTAGTTACTGTCAGGCATTGCCAAAATTTGGATACTGTTTGTTCTACGCTATTGGTTAGGTGGGGTGAGATGGGTTCGGGGATACCTACTCCCACTCCAGACAAAGTAGTTAAGTCAAGTTCTTTTAGTTTTGCGTTATCACTGATTACCTGACAGATACTGGCTAGAGGTTCGGTCCAGTCAGAAAAAGAGCAGTAATCTTTACTAGATTTATCGAGCACATTTCCGGCGCGATCCATGATGAGCGCAGTGGCGTTATTGCGGGCAATGTTGATACCGATTGCGTAGCCAGTTTTTTCTCGTAAATATAGGGTCTCACTTGGGCGGCCGCGAGGACGTAAAGGTGTTTCGTCCTCTGTTACTCCGGTAACACTGGTAATGCTATTAGTGCTAAAGAGCCTGGCGAGAGCGCGGCTTAGAGTTGGTCGCGATACTTTTAACGCTCTAGCTAGCTCCCCGCGAGAAGTGGGTGCTTGGCTTAGGTGCTTGACGATTCGGTTTTCTAATTCAAACGGATCGCTTAGCCGCGTTCTCATCCAGGCTCCTTTCTAGTGTATTTATTTACTATTAATCAGTTAATACTTCGTCAAGGTCGGACCGAGCGGTGTTGACCAAGGGAATGTCGAAATCGGTCATTGCTGCCATCCACTTTGCAAAAGAATGGTCGCCACGTTCTCGTAGTTGTTTATACAGTTCAGTGGCTAATTCTTTGCGGATTTCATCGTAAACTGGCACGGTATAGACATTATTCATTTCTGCTGGATCTACTCGTAGATCGTACAACTCGTTGATAGATTCATGATTCATTACCAGTTTAAAATCGTTAGTGCGCAGCATTCTTTGTTGCAGCGGGAAATGGTGCCCATGGAACTCACACACGATGTTTTCGCGCCAGTTCGGAACTTCATTTCCTCGGGTTAAGTCCACAATTGAACGTCCGTCCTCGACTAGGTTTTCTGGAAGTCCTGCGATTTCCATGACGGTAGCCGGTAAGTCGATCAGCGAAATGAACTTGTCACTGCGTCCTACTTTGGACACCCCGGGAATATGTGCGATAAAGGGAACATTGTAAATGTCATCGTACATTGCCGGCCCCTTGTCATTCATTCGGTGCGAACCGGTAAATTCACCGTGATCAGCACAAAAGAACAGAGCAGTGTCATCTAGTACACCGAGTTCGCGTGCGACCTGCATTATTCTGCCAATCTCGTAATCAATCATGGCCACATATCCCCAATATACGGCGATTAGTTTCTTCCACTGTTCATTAGTGAAACTTGAGGTAGACCAATAGGTTGCATAGTTTTGTTGAATTGGCGGTTTCCCAAATAGGGTGTCCCCAAAGTTTTCTGGTAACTGAACGTTGTCTGGGTCAATCAGGTCGAACCATTTATCGGGTAAGAAATAGGGTAGGTGGGGGCCGTAATAATGGACGTCCAAGCAGAAAGGCTTACCGCTTTGTTTCCAGTCTTTTGCGTATTCGCGTAGTTTCTCTATTGCTCGGTCGGTTAAGAAACGCTCAAAAGTTGCTTCCTCCGGTTGGTCGAGGCGGGCGGCAATAATATGTCCTGGTCTGCCCCCTGGTAGCTCTCCGCGCCACAAATCATGGGCTTTCACCGGGGGAAGCTTGTTCTCTTTGAGCCAGGCGACATATTTTTCGTTCGCAACTGGGTTTTCAGCTCCCCAATAAGTGTCGTCATCGGCTCCGAATTTGTCAGGCAGATTGTATCCGCAGTGGTATTTGCCCACTATACCTACGTTGTAGCCGTGATTTCGTAGTTCTTGTGTATAAGTCCAGCTATCTAAGGGAATGTCAGTGTTGTAAGCGATATTCCATTCTGGATTGGCTAGCACCTGGTGTTTTAGGGGAAGCTTTCCAGTCATTAGGGAGGCTCTGGCGGGGGTGCAGATCGCGGTTGGGGTGAAACAGTTTGTGAAAGCAAAACCGTTTTCACCTAATTGGTCGATATTTGGAGTTTTAGCATGGGGATTCCCTAGGCAACCAATGGTGTCGACTCGGTGCTGATCGGTCATTAGCACCAGTACATTACGTACATTATCTGGGATAACTCGCGTTTTAGCGGTGCTATTTTCGGAAGTAGTCATTTTAGATTCCCATCTCCTCAAGTTGTTTTCCAGATGTCTCTTGGACAAATTTTCCGGTGAAGATAACGGCTAGCACACCGAAGACAAAGAAAATCCAGTACACGCCAGCCGGAGACCAGGCAACTAGGAAGGGGAAGAAGAAAACCACTAGGAAGTTGACTAAGAAATCTGCACCGCTGGCTAGAGACATTGCGCCTCCCCGTATCTCGTTGGGGAACATTTCTCCCATCAATATTGAGAATATAGGGCCCCAAGAGGAAGTGAATCCTAAGAGGAAAAGGCAGAGGGCACCCACTGCTATCCAGCCGAGGATGGGTTGGCTAGCAACATCGGCGCTCCCATCCGGGCCGGCAGGGGCGATTGTGAATACTAGAGCCACCAACCCTAAGGCAACGAATATCATGGTGCCGCCAATCATTAGCATTCGTTTGCGTCCCACTTTGTCTACCAGGAAAATGCCGGTAAGTACCCCCACGATTTTGAAGAAAGTTAGGAGAGTTGTTTGTTGGAATGCCATTTCTTCGCTAAACCCTACAGTTTCAAAGAGCTTATTGGAGTAGAAGAAGATACCATTTGTTCCGGTGAGCTGTTGGAAAGCAGCAATTGCCATAGCAACAAAAACCAGAGGACGCCATTTAGAGGACATAATTTCTTTAATTGTGAGCTTGCGATTTCCGCTTTGTCCAAAAGAAGCCCGAATTTGGGCAATTTTTGCCTCCGGATCTGCTTCTGCCGACACTTTAGCCAAGGTAATAGCTGCTTGTTCGTCTTTACCTACTGATACTAAGAAGCGAGGCGATTCTGGGATTAGTGCCGTCAATATAACGAATGCAATTGCTGGTATCAGTAGACATAAAAACATCCACTGCCAGGCCTTTAGCCCGAACGCCATTACCGCGAGGGAGCCTTGTTCGCCGGCAATAGCTAAAATGGCGCTATTAATCCAAGCGGCTAGGAATAGCCCCAAAATAATAGCTAATTGGCGGAAACCGATTAAGCGTCCTCGAATTTCGGTGGGAGAAATCTCAGCCACATAGCCGGGAGCTACTGTGGTCGCTGCCCCGAAGCCGATTCCTCCAATC
>OENY01000127.1_pt1 | contig 29280 bp, 29 predicted proteins | sample 1539391 | NCBI WGS metagenome assembly OENY01 (sample SAMN03777356, study PRJEB22549) | human gut metagenome | biome: gut; feature: infant; material: feces | host: Homo sapiens | collected 2013-11-24 | reverse complement strand
GCCGGCGCTGGCGCCCGACGCTCGCCGCGGCGGCAGCGCTGGCGCTGCTATGGAGCACCAATACCGTGCTTGACCACCTTGCCCTGAGCCGCCAGGCGGATGCGGCCCGAGAGGCCAGCCAGGCGTTTTATCGCCACTGGTTCAAAAACGATAAAAACGTTATCAACCCGCGGCTGCAGATGCAGCAGCACCTGCGCCAGCTGGAGGCAACAACCGCCACCTCACCGCTGGTCGCCCATATTCGCACCTTGCAAAATATGGTCTCCGATACCCCGGGGATTCAGCTGCGGGCGTTGACCTGGGATGCTGCCCGCAATGCGCTTCAGCTCGATATTTCGGCGGTTTCTTCACGGGCGCTGGAGCAGTTCACCGCCCGCGCGCAGGCCGGTTTTCGCGTGCGTACAGGAGAAATGAAACCCCGCCCCGACGGAATTGAAGGGCGTCTGACGCTGGAGGGCAACGATGGCTAACTGGCTTATGTTATGGCAACAGCGCACCCGTCGGGAACAGCGTCTGTTAATCGGCATGGGGCTGCTGCTGGCGGTGGGCATCATCTGGTACGCGCTCTGGCAGCCGTGGCTCAGTCGGGAAGCCCGCTGGCAACAAATGCTGGTCAGAGAGCAGGCAACCCTGCGCTGGATGCAGCAGCAAACGCCCCGGCTCCAGCAGCTAGCCCGCCACACGCCGGGGGCCGCGACCGCGACGAAGGAGGATCTCTCCGCGGTCATCATGCGTGAAGCCACCCGCCAGGAGCTGGCGATTGTCCGGCTACAGCCGCAGGGCACCCGAATAAACGTGACGTTGCCGGCCTGCACTTTTCAGGCGCTGATGACCTGGCTGGACGCCCTCGCCCGCCAGGGGATCCTCGCCTCTTCTCTGGCCGTCAGCGCTCAACCGACGCAACCCGGTTGGGTGACGGTGACAACCCTGGTGCTGGAGCGTCCGCATGCCCCGTAAAGTCGCGTTCGGCCTGCTGATCGCGGGGATCTATCTGTTCTGGCTGCTGTTGACCGCGCCGGCCCGTCTGCTGACTTTCGCCCTGCCGGACGGCGTCAGGGTCGGTGAGCTCACCGGAACCGTATGGCAAGGTGAGGCCCGACAGTTAGCCTGGCGCGGCGTCCGCCTTGACCACCTTCGCTGGACGCTGACCTTCTCGTCCGGCCTTCCCGGCTGGCGGGTCACGCTTGACGACCCCGACGGCTTACGCGGACACGTCTCGCTACAGGGCATGACCACGCTCCGCTTGCAGAACGGCCTTTTTACCATCCCCGCTAACCTTGCCAGGCTCTGGCTGACGCCGGCGCTGCCAGCCGAAGCCCGCGGCCAGATCACCCTGAATCTGTCGGAAGGTCGCTTTAACCAAACCGGCTGCCAGCAGGTGTCCGGCGGTCGCGTGCAGTGGCGGGAAGCGCAGCTAAGTTCTCCGGCCGGTTCCCTTGAGCTGGCCGACGTAAGCGGCAAATTTAGCTGCACGCCGGCAGGGGCGCTGGCGCTCACCCTCAGCCAGGACTCTCATCAGCTCAGCCTCACCGGCGAAGGCACCTTGAGCCCCGATGGTCGCTACGCCTTTCGCGGCAAGCTCCAGACACGTCAATCAACCCCAGCCCTCCTCACCCTGCTTGTTGCCCAACATCAGCGCCAGGATGAACAGGGACGCATTCCCTGGCAGCTGCAGGGAAAATGGTAATCACAGGAGACATCATGACGCTACTGAGCGCATTTTCGTTGCAGTTCCCCCTGTTATGGGGCGGATTGTTGTTTATTTTCGGCCTGACGTTTGGCAGCTTTTTTAACGTGGTTATCTACCGTTTGCCGCTGATGATGCAGCAGGAAGAGTCCGCACGATTCAACCTGTGCGTTCCCGCCTCCTTCTGCCCCCAGTGCCAGCGGCCCATCATCTGGCGGGATAATATTCCGCTGCTCAGCTATCTCTCACTCAAAGGGCGCGCCCGCTGCTGCCAGGCGCCCATTTCTCAGCGCTATCCGCTGACGGAACTGGCCAGCGGACTGCTCTTTGTGTTGACCGGCTATCTGCTGACGCCGGGATTACCGCTGCTGGGGGGCCTGATCCTGCTCTCCACGCTGCTGGTACTGGCGATCATCGACGGCCAGACTCAGCTCCTGCCGGATCGGCTGACTCTGCCGCTGCTGTGGGCCGGTCTGCTGTTTAATCTCAACGGCACGTTTGTCCCGCTCAGCGAAGCGGTGATCGGCGCCATGACGGGCTATTTATCACTGTGGACGGTTTACTGGCTGTTTCGCCTGCTGACAGGTAAAGAGGCGCTAGGATACGGCGATTTTAAGCTGCTGGCGGCACTCGGCGCATGGTCCGGCTGGCAGATCCTGCCGCAGACGCTGCTGTGCGCCTCGGCCAGCGGCCTGATCTGGACCTTGCTGCAACGGCGGATCACGCTCCAGTCGCTGGATCAGCCGCTGGCCTTCGGCCCCTGGCTGGCGCTGGCGGGCAGCGGCCTGTTTCTGTGGACTCAGACGCTGTAACCGCGGCTCGATAAGCCCGGCTACGAATACTTTTTGGTGCGCCGCGTCGGCGCGGTATTGGCCGGGTCGTCCGGCCAGACATGTTTGGGATAACGCCCCTTCATCTCTTTTTGCACCTCGCGATAGGTCCCCTGCCAGAAAGCGCTGAGGTCACGGGTAATCTGCAGCGGACGCTGCGCAGGCGACAGCAGCTCCAGCACCAGCGCGATCCGCCCCTGAGCTATCGTCGGCGTGGTGGCTTCGCCAAACATCTCCTGCATACGTACCGCCAGCGCGGGCGGATTGTCGGCATGGTAGCGGATCGCTATCCGGCTTCCGGTCGGCACCGTGTAATGGGTTGGCAGTTCGCTGTCCAGCTTCTGGCGCAATGACCACGGCAACCCGTTTTGTAGCGCCTGGCGCACATCCAACGCTTTCAGCGCGCGCAGCGAGTGCACTCCGCTCATCTGCGGTAGCAGCCAGGCTTCAAGCGAGTCCAGCAGCGAAGCGTCGTCGACGGCCGGCCACGCCTCTTCTGGCAGCCATTGTGCCGCGCAGAGTAGGCGCAGACGCAGCTGTTCGGCTTCCGGCGTCCAGTTAAGCACGCCGAGGCCCTTATCGCGGATGCCGTTGAGCATCGCCTGATGCAGCTCCTCTTCCGAGGGTTTCGCCAGCGGCTGGGTTTTTAACACCAGTTGACCGATGCAGGTGCGTCGCCAGGCCTTCAGCGTCCCCTGCGTTTCATCCCATTCGACGGTATCGGAACGCTGCGCCAACCCGGGGCACTGCGCCAGCAGCGCATTGACATCCAGCGGCAGCGCCAGCAGAATCCGCGCGTCCGGCGAGGTGCTTCCCTGCAGGAGCAGAGGCGCAATCAGCCATTCGTGGCGCCCGAGCGCATCATCGGCGTCCAGCATCGCCCCCATCCCGTTGGCGAGCTGATAGCGCCCTTCCTGACCGCGGCGACGGGCAATCCGGTCGACAAATGCCGGTGCCAGCAGCGGCGCCAGGCGTTGCGCATCAGGCTGACCATCGCGGCTGCCCAGTCGCTTCAGAAGCTGTTGCGCCCGCTGCTGCCAGTTCGGCTGCTGGCGGGCAAACGCCGCGCCGAGATCGCTGTTTCCGCCGCGCGGAGGCTCTTCGAGGATCGCCGCCAGTTTCGCCGCAGTCGCCGCATCATCCGCATCAACTGCCGCTGTCAACATGGCCGCGAGCCGCGGGTCATTACCCAAGGTGGCCATTTTACGCCCGCGCGCCGATAACCTGTCGCCCTCCAGCGCCGATAGCGCCGTCAGCAAACGTCGGGCCGCGGCCAGGTTTGCTTCCGGCGGCAAATCGAGCCAGTTCAGCTGCGCCGGATCGTGGCATCCCCACTGGAAGAGCTCCAGCAGCAGCGCCGAGAGATCGCTGTGCAGTATCTCAGGATCGCTCTGTACCGCCGCGCGTTCCGCCTGCTCTTTGCCGATCAAATGCAAACAAATCCCCGGCTCCAGACGGCCGGCGCGACCGGCGCGTTGGGTCATTGACGCCTGGCTGATGCGTTGCGTCACCAGTCGGGTTAAACCGGTACGGGCGTCAAAGCGAGCGACGCGCTCCTGGGCGCTATCGACCACCAGCCGGATGCCTTCGATGGTTAAACTGGTCTCGGCGATATTGGTTGCCAGCACCACTTTGCGCTGACCTTCGGCGGCCGGGAGAATCGCTTTACGCTGCTCGCTTAGCGGCAGCGCCCCGTACAGCGGGCAAAGCACCACATCGTCGGCCACCCGCTCAGCCAGCTGCGCCTGGACCCGCTGAATTTCCCCCACGCCCGGGAGGAACAGCAGCATCGAGCCGCGCTCCTGGCGCAGCAGCTCCGCAGCGGCGATAGCGACCGCTTCATCGAAACGCTGATGAGCGGCAAGCGCCTGAAAACGTTTTTCCACCGGGAACGCACGCCCTTCAGAGGAGAGGGTCGGAGCCGAGGGCAGCAGCCGCTGCAGACGATCGTTATCCAGCGTCGCTGACATAATCAGCAGTTTAAGATCATCGCGTAGCCCCTGCTGGACATCCAGCAGCAGCGCCAGCGCCAGATCCGCCTGCAGACTGCGCTCGTGGAACTCATCGAGGATCACCAGTCCGACGCCGCTCAGTTCGGGATCGTGCTGGATCATCCGCGTCAGAATGCCTTCAGTCACCACCTCCAGCCGCGTATTCGCTCCGACGCAGGTTTCCGCGCGCATCCGATAGCCGACGGTCGCCCCCGGTTTCTCACCCAGCAGCTCCGCCAGACGTTGTGCCACGTTGCGGGCGGCTAATCGCCGCGGCTCCAGCAGGATAATGCGCCCGTCGATATGGCCATCGGCGAGTATTTGCAGCGGCAGCCAGGTCGATTTCCCGGCGCCGGTTGGCGCAGTGAGCAATACCTGCGGCGCCTGCTGGAGTGCAGAAAGAAGTTCAGGGAGGATGGCGGCAACCGGCAATTGGGACACGAATGGCTCCGGAGGTTAACATTTGAGGGCAAGCATTGTAGCATCCTGATAATTCATTACCGAGTCTCTATCATGTCCGAGCCGAAAAGGCTGTTTTTCGCCCTTGAGCTGCCTGCTGAAGCCCAGCGGCAAATCGTTCACTGGCGCGCGGCGAACTTTGCGGAAGATGCCGGACGGCCGGTGGCCGCAGATAACCTGCACCTGACGCTGGCCTTTCTTGGCGAAGTCAGCGCGGACAAGCAGCGTGCGCTGGCGGCGCTGGCCGGACGCATCCGCCAGCCCGGATTTACGCTCACCCTCGACGATGCCGGCCAGTGGCTGCGTTCCCGCGTGGTGTGGCTCGGCACCCGCCGGCCTCCGCGCGGCCTGCTACAGCTGGCCAGCATGCTGCGCGCCCAGGCGGCACGCAGCGGTTGCTATCAAAGCCCGCAGCCGTTTCATCCGCATATCACCCTGCTGCGCGAGGCCCGCCACGCGGTGCCCATTCCGCCCCCGGGCTTCAGCTGGACTTTTGCCGTCAGTGAGTTTGTGCTTTATGAATCCCGTTTTTCCCGCGGACGCACCCGCTATACCGCGCTGGAACGTTATCCCTTCAACAAGGAAAGCTGATGCAGTTCAATCCACCTTTACAATCCGCCATCCTGATTAAGCGTTACAAACGGTTTTTGGCGGATGTGGTCACCCCCGACGGTCGGGAACTTACGCTACACTGCCCGAATACCGGCGCGATGACCGGCTGCGCGACACCCGGCGACACCGTCTGGTACTCCACGTCGGATAACCCGAAACGCAAATACGCCCATACCTGGGAATTAACGCAAACCCAACGGGGCGCGATAATTTGTGTTAATACTTTACGCGCGAATATACTGGCAAAAGAGGCGATACTGGCGGGGAACATTGTCGAACTTTCTGGCTATAACACGCTGAAAAGTGAAGTAAAATACGGCGAGGAAAAGAGTCGTATCGATATTATGTTACAGGCAGAAGAGCGACAAAACTGCTATATTGAAGTGAAATCGGTTACGTTGGCGGAAAATGACAGCGGTTATTTCCCCGATGCTGTTACCGAGCGCGGTCAAAAGCACCTTCGGGAGCTGATGAGCGTGGCGGCGGCAGGTGACCGGGCCGTAATCTTGTTCGCCGTGCTCCATTCGGCGATTGACCGTTTCTCACCCGCGCATCATATTGATGCCAGATACGCACAGCTGTTGATTGAGGCGCAAACCAAGGGGGTAGAAATTCTCGTTTATAAAGCGGAACTTTCTACCGAAATGATGACTCTGAATAAGCCGATTACCGCGGTGTTAACCCCCGGTAAATAAACGGCTAAATTGTGTCCGGGTCGCGAGCGCAAATACGCTTTTCTTCACAGGGTTGTCAAGTGTAACGTTTAGATAATTGCTATCCGGAAAAGCATCTGCTATTTATAGCGGCCTGATTTTTCCCCCAACATGGGGATCGATAGTGCGTGTTAAGGAGAAGCAACATGCAAGAAGGGCAAAACCGTAAAACATCGTCCCTGAGTATTCTCGCCATCGCTGGGGTGGAGCCATATCAAGAGAAGCCGGGCGAAGAGTATATGAACGAAGCCCAGCTGGCGCACTTCAAGCGTATTCTTGAAGCATGGCGTAATCAACTCAGGGATGAAGTGGATCGCACCGTATCGCACATGCAGGATGAAGCAGCTAACTTCCCGGATCCGGTCGACCGTGCCGCTCAGGAAGAAGAATTCAGCCTGGAACTGCGTAACCGCGACCGCGAACGTAAACTGATCAAAAAGATCGAGAAAACGCTGAAGAAAGTCGAAGACGAGGATTTCGGCTTCTGCGAATCCTGTGGCGTTGAGATTGGCATTCGCCGTCTGGAAGCGCGTCCGACCGCTGACCTGTGCATCGACTGCAAAACGCTGGCGGAAATTCGCGAAAAGCAGATGGCTGGCTAATCCGCTTCGCTATCGTATCTCCGGCGGGAGTCTCTCCCGCCTACATGTTTTATTAGTCACCCATGAATGACTCACACTATATTGGCCGCTTTGCCCCCTCACCTTCCGGCGAACTTCATTTCGGCTCTTTGATTGCCGCTCTCGGCAGCTATCTTCAGGCCCGTGCGCAAAACGGTATCTGGCGCGTACGCATTGAAGATATCGATCCGCCGCGGGAAGTCCCCGGCGCCGCCAGTACGATTCTGCGCCAGCTAGAGCACTACGGCCTGCACTGGGACGGCGAAGTGCTGTGGCAGTCGCAGCGTCACGAAGCCTACCGCGAACGGTTGGCCTGGCTGCACGAACAGGGGCTTTGCTATTACTGCACCTGTACCCGGGCCCGTATTCATGCCGTCGGCGGCGTGTATGACGGCCACTGCCGCGATTTACGACTTAGCGCAAACGACGCCGCCCTGCGCTTACGTCAGACGCGCCCGGTCCTCGCGTTTTATGACCGTCTGCGCGGCACCCTCGTCGCCGATGAAGCGCTGGCGCGGGAAGATTTCATTATCCATCGCCGCGACGGTCTGTTCGCCTATAATCTGGCGGTGGTGGTGGACGATCATTTCCAGGGGGTCAGCGAAATCGTCCGCGGGGCGGATCTTATCGAACCGACGGTGCGCCAGATTTCGCTGTATCAGCATTTTGGCTGGCAGGCTCCGGACTATGTCCATCTGCCGCTGGCAGTGAATGCCCAGGGGAATAAACTCTCCAAACAAAACCACGCCCCGGCGCTGCCGGAGGGCGATCCGCGTCCCGAAATTATGCGGGCGTTAATGTTTCTTAATCAGGATATTGAGCAGGAATGGCGAGCGTTAAGTATTGAGGATTTACTGAAGAATGCGGTAGCCAACTGGGACCCGCAAAAAATCCAGCATTCTCAAATGACTCTCGCTGAGCTATGATTAGCCGCTATTTTTCTCGTCGCCTTTCAAGTTGCTCCTGCGTTGGTGCACTTGTTCACCCCGGTCACATAGCGATCTATGCGCCTGGGACTCACAAGTTTGCCGCCTTGCTGCAACCCGAAATGCATAGAGTAATATTTTGATCTGAAGTCCGTCTGACACTACGAGGTGCAACATTTTTACCCGAGTCGCTAATTTTTGCCGTAAGGTGCTAAGCCGTGAAGAGCGCGACGCAGAAGCCGCCGTTGAACAAACGCATATGACGGTTATCCCGCGTGAACAGCATGCAATTTCCCGCAAAGATATCAGTGATAATGCCCTCAAGGTGCTCTATCGACTGAACAAGGCGGGCTATGAAGCCTATCTCGTCGGCGGTGGCGTACGTGACCTCCTGCTCGGTAAAAAACCGAAAGATTTTGACGTGACAACCAGCGCGACGCCGGATCAGGTTCGTAAACTGTTCCGCAACTGTCGTCTGGTGGGCCGTCGTTTCCGCCTGGCGCACGTGATGTTCGGGCCGGAAATCATCGAAGTCGCCACCTTCCGCGGCCACCATGAAGGACACACCACCGATCGTGTGACTTCACAGCGCGGCCAGAACGGGATGCTGCTGCGCGACAACATCTTCGGTTCGATCGAAGAAGATGCCCAGCGTCGCGACTTCACCATTAACAGCCTGTATTACAGCGTGGCTGATTTTACCGTGCGCGACTACGTCGGCGGCATGAAAGATCTGCAGGAGGGCATGATTCGCCTGATTGGCGATCCGGAAACCCGCTACCGCGAAGATCCGGTCCGCATGCTGCGCGCTGTGCGCTTTGCCGCCAAGCTCAATATGAACATCAGCGCGGAAACCGCCGAGCCGATTCCGCGTCTTGCCGCACTGCTCCATGACGTTCCTCCGGCGCGTCTGTTCGAAGAAGTCCTGAAGCTGCTGCAGGCGGGCTACGGCTATGATACCTACATGCTGCTGCGCGAATATAACCTGTTCCAGCCGCTGTTCCCGACCATCACCCGCTACTTTACCGAGCGCGGCGATAGCCCGATGGAACACATCATTACCCAGGTGCTGAAGAATACCGATAACCGCATCCATAACGATATGCGCGTTAACCCGGCGTTCCTGTTCGCGGTCATGTTCTGGTATCCGCTGCTGGAAATGGCGCAGAAAATCACCCAGGAGAGCGGTCTGGCCTATAACGACGCTTTCGCCCTGGCAATGAACGATGTGCTGGATGAAGCCTGCCGTACGCTGGCCATTCCGAAGCGTATTACCACGCTGGTACGCGATATCTGGCAGCTGCAGCTGCGCATGTCCCGCCGCCAGGGCAAACGCGCGTGGAAGCTGATGGAACATCCGAAATTCCGCGCCGCCTACGATCTGCTGGAGCTGCGTGCCGGCGCCGAGAAAAATGGCGAACTGCAGCGTCTGACCAAATGGTGGGGCGAGTTCCAGGTTGCCGCGCCGCCAGATCAAAAAGAGATGCTTAACGAGCTCGATGACGAACCCGCGCCGCGCCGCCGTCATCGTCGCCCGCGCAAACGCACCCCGCGTCAGGGTGGTGCATGACCCGCGTCTACATCGCAATCGGCAGCAATCTGGCCTCTCCTCTGGAGCAGGTCAATGCTGCCGTGACGGCGCTGGCTGCCATTCCGGACAGCCGGATGGTCGCCGTCTCCTCTTTTTACCGCACGCCGCCGCTGGGACCGCAGGATCAGCCTGACTACCTCAACGCCGCCGTCGCCCTGGACACGCATCTGCAGGCGGAAGCCCTGCTGGATCATACCCAGCGCATCGAGCTGCAGCAGGGCCGTCAACGCAAAGCCGAACGCTGGGGCCCCCGTACGCTGGATCTCGATATCATGCTGTTTGGCGATGCGGTGATAAACAGCGAGCGCCTGACGGTACCGCACTACGATATGAAAAACCGCGGTTTTATGCTGTGGCCGCTGTACGAGATTGCCCCGACGCTCCATTTCCCCGATGGCACCGCTTTGCGTGACGTGCTGGAAAACCTCGGTGCCGAAAAGCCGGCAATCTGGTAGTGCCCCCTTCCCCATTGTTAGCCATTACGGCGATCGTCGTTATCGATTGCCTAAAACCATTGCCCCTCTGAATGCTGCTGTTAGAATGCCGGTTAATATGACTTTCATCATCAGGAAACGTTATGAAACCGACCACTATCGCCCTGCTGCAGAAATGCAAACAGGAGAAGCAGCGCTTCGCCACCATCACCGCCTATGACTACAGCTTTGCGAAGCTGTTTGCCGATGAAGGGATCAACGTGATGCTGGTAGGGGATTCGCTGGGCATGACGGTGCAGGGGCACGACTCGACCTTACCGGTGACCGTGGAAGATATCGCCTATCACACCCAGGCTGTACGTCGCGGCGCCCCCCATTGCCTGCTGCTCGCCGACCTGCCGTTTATGGCCTATGCCACCCCGGAACAGACTTTTGCTAACGCCGCCATCGTGATGCGCGCGGGCGCCAACATGGTCAAGCTTGAAGGCGGCGCCTGGCTTGCGGAAACGGTGAAAATGCTGGCGGAACGCGCGGTGCCGGTTTGCGGCCACCTTGGCCTGACCCCGCAGTCGGTCAATATTTTCGGCGGCTATAAAGTGCAGGGCCGCGGCGATGCGGCGCAGGCGCTGTTCGACGACGCGCTGGCACTGGAAGCGGCAGGCGCACAGCTGCTGGTCCTTGAGTGCGTCCCGGTCGAGCTGGCTCAGCGTATTACCGAGGCGTTAACCATTCCGGTTATCGGCATTGGTGCAGGCAACGTCACCGATGGTCAAATTCTGGTGATGCACGACGCTTTCGGGATCACCGGCGGCCATATTCCTAAATTTGCTAAAAATTTCCTGGCTGAAGCGGGCGACATGCGCGCCGCAGTGCGGCAGTATATTGCCGACGTGGAGTCCGGCGTTTATCCGGGCGAAGAACACAGTTTCCATTAAGGAGTCTTGTTGTGCTGATTATTGAATCCCTGCCGCTGCTGCGCCAGCATATCCGCCGTTTGCGCCAGGAAGGTAAGCGTATCGCGCTGGTTCCCACTATGGGCAACCTGCACGACGGCCATATGCAGCTGGTGGATACCGCAAAAGCCAGCGCCGATGTCGTGGTGGTCACTATTTTCGTCAACCCGATGCAGTTCGACCGCCCTGACGATCTGTCGCGCTACCCGCGTACGCTGCAGGATGATTGCGAAAAGCTGAACAAACGTAAGGTGGATTTTGTTTTCGCCCCCGCGCCGGCAGAGATCTATCCGCACGGTACCGAAAACCAGACCTATGTGGATGTCCCGGGGCTGTCGACCATGCTCGAGGGTGCCAGTCGTCCAGGCCATTTCCGCGGCGTATCGACCATCGTCAGCAAGCTGTTTAACCTGGTCCAGCCGGATGTCGCCTGCTTTGGCGAGAAGGACTTCCAGCAGCTGGCGCTGATTCGTAAAATGGTTGCCGACATGGGTTACGATATTGAGATAATTGGCGTGCCGATTATTCGTGCTAAAGATGGTTTGGCGCTGAGCTCACGCAACGGCTACCTCACCGCAGAGCAGCGTAAAATTGCGCCGGGCCTGTATAAAGTGCTGAGCGCCGTCGCCGGTAAGCTTGCCACCGGTGAACGTAACCTGGATGAAATCATTACCCTTGCCGGGCAGGAGCTGAACGAGAAAGGCTTCCGCGCCGACGATATCCAGATCCGGGATGCGGATACGCTGCTGGAGCTGACGGAAACCAGTAAACGTGCGGTGATCCTGATGGCCGCATGGTTGGGACAGGCGCGGTTGATCGATAACCACATCGTCGAGCTGGGTCAGTAGACAAGGGTTAAAAATCTGGCAATATTGCCGGACATTTACTCAAAGCGGATGTCATGTCCGCTTCGTATCATTAAGGTATAGACCCTGACTAATCCGGTTGCAGACCGGCGGCAGGCAAGAGCACTACCGTCCCCCATCAGGGGAAAGTCGCTCGCCCGCCACGACCCTGCACTCTGAAGCAGGAGGGGAAGAAAGGTAGACATCATGATTCGTAATATGCTGCAGGGTAAACTCCACCGCGTTAAAGTCACGCAGGCCGACCTGCACTATGAAGGTTCCTGCGCCATTGACCAGGATTTTCTGGATGCGTCCGGTATTCTTGAAAACGAAGCGATCCACATCTGGAACGTGACCAACGGCAACCGTTTCTCCACCTATGCCATTGCCGCCGAACGTGGCTCGCGAATCATTTCGGTGAACGGCGCTGCCGCGCACTGCGCCAGCGTGGGTGACATTCTGATTATTGCCAGCTTCGTCACCATGCCTGATGAAGAAGCCCGCCGCTGGCAGCCGAAAGTGGCCTATTTTGAAGGCGACAACGAAATGAAGCGCCAGGCAAAAGCCATTCCGGTACAGGTTGCCTGATAGCCGATAGCTGACGGTGCGTCGCCCAGGCGGGGCACCGTTTATTTATAACAGAATACTCAAGATAGACGTCGTTTAATCGCAGCCGTTATATAAACCACTATTGCCACGATGAGCAGGGAAGCAACGCAAAGAGCCAAAAAATAATACTTATCCCATGTAAAATCGGACATAAATCCTGTTAATTCCGTAATCAGTCTGTACATCTTTATTTCTGGTATCAGCACGTATAACAGGACAAACACAACTGTAAACAGCAATGCTTGCCCAAACCATAATAGTACGTATTGTATTGGCTTCATTAGTACACCTGTACGGTACCGAAAGCAGTTAATGACGCTGTTACCTGTATTGAGGGCGTATTAAGCAACGCAGCACGTAACAACATGAAATCAGATAAACGGGGTAAAGTAATACAACCTTCACTTACACCTTGATAACCTGCAGGATGAAGCCTGAAGTTCCCTCTTCGAACATGACCAATAAATGTATAATCATCAATCTGTGAATCGTGTCGATACAGGGCAAACCATATCGAACGATCCGAACCAGAAATAAACGATGCTAAAGAATCACTGACCATCGTAACGACTCCTCCAGTACCACGCGTAACGATATAGTACAGGCCAGTCGGTAATGGTCCAATAGAAGGGACAGCCACCGCATCAGGATCGTTACGTGATGTTCCGGTACCCGAGTAGGCAGGGAAAAAACCGATTCCCGGACAACTAAGGTTACTTAGCTGATTTCCATTCAGACAGAAAGTACATCGAATCATCGCTCATTCCATGCGTCAGAAAAGAGAATATTGCCATCACAATGTTTCCATGTGATTTTTTCATAACGTAATGAAACTGCTTCCAGATGATTATATTTTTCAGTTGCCGGATTTTTACAATCATGCATCATTGGACAAATAGAGATAACCTTAACGTTCTCAAGTAACATATTGAAGTATTCTTGTTCCTGTCCACCGTCGTTAATTTTATACCATTTAACTTCTACGCTTTTCAGCGTTTGCCCCTTTGCTACGGCTTTATAAATATATGGGCTTGATGAATCAAATTCTTTTTGAAATATTAATGGTGAATGTATACGTGTCCCCGTAATCTTACCGGTGCTGTTATCGGTTGGAAGATGTAAACCATGACTAAATCCGAGAACTTCAATACTCCCCTCACGATCCTGAACATCAACCGCGCCTTTGATATCAGCACCGCCATCATCTTTCATCCATAAATAAGCCGGAATTGCCATCCTGTACATCCTTTTTCTATGATTAGAGCAAATAACCATAAATAAAAATGGACTTCATGCCAGACAACAAATTCTGAAAATAAATAAGATGATCTCTGAAACACCTTGTCAGGAATTTATTCGCGGGGTGGCCGGTTTCGTATCACCGACACCATTTATCCCTGCGGCTGATTGCTGATCAATCGCGACATCGTCTCCAGCGAATCGGTCCGCAGAATATAGAGTCTTTTTAGTAAGAACGGGTTATCGCCCGGCTTCACCTTCCCTCTCACCGTGGTCACCGCCATATGAAAACCGGCGTCGTTCGCCGCCCTGACCGCCGTCGCGTTATAGCCGCCAAACGGATAAGAGAGATACAGCACGTGCGGATTAAACTGGGCAAGCGCGCGCCGCGAACGCTCAAAATCGAACAGCACATTATGGTAGCTGCGACTCAACAGAATCGGATGATGCAGGGCATCAACCCGGTGCAGGAAGTGGGTATGGGACTGTATATCAAAAACGTCCTGAATCTGCTTCAGCTCGGAAACACTCATAAACTGCAGCGATTTCGGCTCCCATTTCTGCGGGTTGCGTTTGATACGCGATGAGATAATAAATGCCGTCGCGTGAAAGCCATACTGCTTCAGAATCGGGTACGCGTAGCGGTTAACCGACTTCAGACCATCGTCAAAGGTAATCACCACCGAGCGGGCCGGCAGATTGATTTTATTACGCAGATAGCCTTCCAGCTGATACATCGTCAGCGTAGTGTAGCCCCGGTCGCGGAGCCAGGTCATCTGGTTGCTGAAGGCGCGTACCGAAGTCGTGGTAGAGGTGTGGCGAAAACGGGTGTTCTCTTCATCGCGCAGAATGTGATGGTAGGTCAGCATCGGGATACCGCGATCTTCCTGAGCATCCAGGCTGCTGACCCACGCCAGCCGGTTACCAATACGAATTTGAAACCAGGTCTGGTTGAGACGGTCTTTCAGCTTGCTGATAATGGGATAGCGCAGATTATTCGCCAGGGTGCCAAACGGCGCGCTACCGACGGAAGGCGCATCGTACACCGGCGTATCTTTCCAGGTGAGCAGATTCTGGTTGCTCAGCGGTTTATGCAAATCGCCGAGATTGTCTTCAACCCGCTGCTTGCCCTGCACCGGTTCGAGGTGGCCTTTATCGATAAAGCCGGTGCCGAAACCGAAGCTGAATTCATAATAATCGGCGGACGTCGGCACCACGGCGATAATTTGCCCGGCCCGAATGTTCCCCACGCTCACCACGTCATTTCCGACCTGCGCCCAGATAACCGCATCTTCCGTGGTCTGCATATAGCGGGCGGGGGTACCCTGCTGGCTAAGCAGGCTGGCTGAAGCGCTGAGCGATGTCAGTAAAAGGAACAGGGCAACAATTCGGACAAACATGCAGGTCGGACCGCTAAAGAAATCAGCCGCCATTGTAACAAAAGCGGCATCAATACCAATGCTTAATTCCCGAACGCATCATGGCGCAGGCGGAAAGGCGGATTTTTTTGCTGTTGGTGCCAGAGGCTGCTGACGACCGGGCCTCCGCTGCTTACGATCGCCTCGCGAAACGCTTCGCTGCTCAGGGTGTAGCGCAGAAGATACATACGCTCCAGTAATGGATAGCTGATACCGGAGATCACTTCACAATGGGTATGTTTATGGCTCATCAGGGCCGCCACGCGATAGGGAGGTGCTCCGGTGTGGTCGGTCAAAAAAATCACGCCATCGCCGCTGTCCGTGGCGTGCAGCGCATCGCACATCATCCGGCTCAACATATTGCTGCTAAGATTACGCCAGTAATTTACCGCCCGGCATTGCGCCAGCGGGCCAAACTTTTTTTCCAGACGATCCAGCAGTTCCTCCGCCTTCTCATCATGACAGGTAATCACCCAACCCAACATAGACAGCCTCCTTAGCAGAGAAACACTGTAACAAAGGGGATGACGCAGATGAGTGATGGCAGTCAAGATTAGCGGATAGCGCCTCGCCTGGCGGCCAGGCGCTATTTGCCGATCCGCGGTTAGCTGCGCAGACCGCGTCCACGCTGGATCAGATACCAGCACAGGGCGTAGAACAGAACAATAAACACCACCAGCACGCCAAAAGTCGTCATCAGCGGAACATCGTTGATGCCGAGGAATCCGTAGCGGAAGCCGCTGATCATGTAAACAATCGGGTTAAGGTGCGACAGCGCCTGCCAGAATGGCGGCAGCAGGGTCAGGGAGTAAAACACCCCGCCGAGGTAGGTCAGCGGCGTCAGCACGAAGGTGGGGATCAGGCTGATATCATCAAAGGTTTTGGCAAAAACCGCGTTCAGCAAACCCGCCAGCGAGAAGAGGACCGCGGTCAGCATCAGCGTCAGCCCAACGAACAGCCAGGAATGCACCTGGAACGGCACGAAGAACAACGATATCGCGGTAACCAGAATCCCTACGCACAGCCCGCGCGCCACCCCACCACCAACATAGCCGGCGATAACCACGTGCGTCGGCACCGGCGCCACCAGCAGCTCTTCGATGTTGCGCTGAAATTTCGCGCTGAAGAACGAGGAGGCCACGTTGGCATAGGCGTTGGTGATGACCGCCATCATGATCAGACCCGGCACAATAAACTGCATATAGGTAAAGCCATGCATTTCACCGATCCGCGAGCCGATCAAATTGCCAAAGATGACAAAATAGAGGGTCATGGTGATCACCGGCGGTACCAGCGTCTGGATCCAGATACGCATAAAGCGGTGAATTTCCTTGGCCCAGATGCTTTTCAGCGCGACCCAATAAAGCTGCATCATGCTGATTCTCCTTTTCTGTCATGCACCAGCGTGACAAACAGCTCTTCCAGCCGGTTGGCTTTGTTACGCATACTTAACACCTGAACTCCCTGAGCACTCAGCTGGGCAAATACGCTGTTAATCCCCTGCTCGCGCAGCACTTCGACTTCCAGCGTGGAGGTATCCACCAGGCGATACTGGTAACCTTCCAGCGTCGGCAGCGGGCTTTTCGGCGCCAGATCAAGGATGAACGTTTCTGATTTCAACTTGGCAAGCAGCGCCTTCATCGAGGTGTTTTCCACCAGCTCTCCGCGTTGAATAATCCCGATATTGCGGCACAGCATCTCCGCCTCTTCCAGGTAATGGGTGGTCAGGATGATGGTGGTGCCTTTATCGTTCAAATCCTTGAGAAAACCCCACATCGAGCGGCGAAGTTCGATATCCACCCCTGCGGTGGGTTCATCAAGGATCAGCAGTTTGGGTTCATGCATCAACGCGCGGGCAATCATCAGGCGTCGTTTCATCCCGCCGGAGAGCATCCGTGCACGTTCGTTGCGCTTTTCCCACAGATCGAGCTGTTTTAAGTACTTTTCGCTGCGCAGAAGCGCTTCTTTATACTCCACGCCGTAGTAGCCGGCCTGGTGAACGACGATCTGCTGGACGGTTTCAAACGGGTTGAAGTTGAACTCCTGCGGCACCAGCCCGAGCTGACGCTTGGCGTTCACCACGTCCTTTTGCAGGTCGTAGCCAAAGACGTTGACCTCACCGGAGGTTTTATTTACCAGCGAACTGATAATGCCAATCGTGGTGGATTTCCCCGCCCCGTTAGGGCCGAGCAGCGCATAAAAATCCCCTGCTTCCACCTGCAGATCGATTCCCCGAAGCGCCTGAACCCCGCCGGGGTAGGTCTTGGTGAGCTGTTTTAATTCCAGAGCAATGGTCATTAAATATCTCTTCTCGTGTCATGACACGCGATGGGTTGTTTTAAATAAAGTGAGGTTAACCTATATTAGCCCAACGCACTTACTTGGTTACAGGCCGTAAACGTCCATGAATGATATAGATACACTCATCAGCAATAATGCACTATGGTCAAAAATGCTGGTGGAAGAAGACCCCGGCTTTTTCGCAAAATTGTCACAAGCGCAGAAGCCACGCTTTCTGTGGATTGGATGTTCTGATAGCCGTGTTCCTGCGGAACGGTTAACCGGCCTTGAGCCCGGTGAACTGTTTGTCCATCGTAACGTCGCTAATCTGGTGATTCATACCGACCTGAACTGTCTTTCCGTGGTGCAGTATGCCGTTGACGTGCTGGAAGTCGAGCATATCATCATCTGCGGCCACTACGGCTGCGGCGGCGTGCAGGCGGCAGTAGAAAACACCGAGCTGGGGCTTATCGACAACTGGCTGCTGCATATTCGCGATATCTGGTTCAAACACAGTTCGCTGCTGGGCGAAATGCCTGAAGAGCGTCGACTGGATACATTATGTGAACTGAACGTGATGGAGCAGGTTTATAACCTGGGCCACTCGACCATTATGCAGTCGGCGTGGAAGCGGGGTCAGAAGGTCACCATCCACGGCTGGGCCTACGGTATCCATGACGGGCTGTTACGCGATCTTGATGTGACTGCCGTCAGCCGCGAAACCCTTGAACAGCGCTACCGCCACGGAATTTCCAACCTCAAGAGCAAACACGTCAACCACAAGTAAGCCGCCCGCTTCAGAAAACCCCGGCAGCGCGGTGCGCCATCGTCCGGGGTTGCATGAAACCTTACTCGTCCAGCAGCACCACTTTGCCGACGTACGGCAGATGGCGATAGCGCTGAGCATAATCAATCCCGTAGCCGACCACGAACTCATCCGGGATAGCAAAGCCAACAAACTCTACCGGCACGTTCACTTCACGGCGGCTAGGCTTGTCCAGCAGCGTACAAATAGCCAGAGATTTCGGCTCACGCAGGCTGAGAATTTCACGCACTTTAGACAGCGTGTTGCCGGAATCGATAATGTCTTCCACAATCAATACGTCTTTACCGCGAATGTCTTCATCCAGATCTTTCAGGATTTTAACGTCACGGGTCGTCGACATGCCGCTGCCGTAGCTGGAGGCGGTCATAAAATCGACTTCATGCGGCACCTGCACTTCACGACACAGATCGGCCATAAACATAAATGAGCCGCGCAGCAGCCCCACCAGCACCATCTCGCTGCCGCTGTCTTTGTAGCATTCGTTGATTTGACGACCCAGTTCGGCGATACGCGCTTTGATCTCGGCTTCCGGGATCATCACTTCTACAGTATGTTTCATTAAACTAACCATTTGATTCTTAAGATAAATCATCAACACCGCTGCGAATGCACCGACATTGACCGGCAAGCTATGCAGTATACCAGTAAAAAGAAATATGCGATGCAGGGAATAATAAAGCCCATTTTGTGATTCCGATCACACTTGTTAAATCCTATAATTAATTGCAATTAAAAAATTAACAAACAACCGAGTGTCTTTCTATGGCAGAAACAAAGTCTCAACAATCACGGCTTCTCGTGACGCTGACAGCTCTCTTTGCAGCGTTCTGCGGCCTGTATCTTCTTATTGGCGGGGTATGGCTGGCGGCCATTGGCGGCTCCTGGTATTACCCTATTGCTGGCCTCGTCATGCTGGCCGTCACCGTGATGCTGTTGCGGGGCAAACGCGCAGCGCTCTGGCTCTATGCCGCGCTGCTTCTCGCCACCATGATCTGGGGCGTCTGGGAAGTCGGCTTTGACTTCTGGGCGCTTACGCCGCGTAGCGATATTCTGGTCTTCTTCGGCATCTGGCTCATTTTACCTTTTGTCTGGCGTCGTCTGCCGATCCCATCGGCCGGCGCGGTCGCCGGTCTGGTTGTGGCCCTGCTGATCAGCGGCGGTATCCTGACCTGGGCCGGTTTTAACGATCCGCAGGAAGTGAACGGTACCCTGAATGCCGATGCGACGCCTGCGGCGCCGATCTCCGCGGTTGCCGATGGCGACTGGCCGGCGTACGGCCGTAACCAGGAAGGCCAACGTTATTCACCGCTGAAGCAAATCAACGCCGATAACGTGAAAAACCTGAAGGAAGCCTGGGTATTCCGCACCGGCGACCTGAAGCAGCCCAACGATCCGGGTGAAATCACCAACGAAGTGACGCCGATTAAAGTGGGGAACATGCTGTACCTGTGTACCGCCCATCAGCGTCTGTTTGCCCTTGATGCGGCTACCGGGAAAGAAAAATGGCACTTTGACCCGCAGCTGAACGCGGATCCGTCCTTCCAGCACGTCACCTGCCGCGGCGTCTCTTATCACGAAGCGAAAGCAGACAACGCGCCGGCAGATGTCGTCGCCAACTGTCCGCGCCGGATTATCCTGCCGGTCAACGATGGTCGCCTGTTCGCCATTAACGCCGACAACGGCCAGCTGTGCGAATCCTTTGCCAACAAAGGGATTCTCAACCTGCAGACCAACATGCCGGTCACCACGCCGGGGATGTACGAACCGACGTCTCCACCGATCGTGACCGATACCACCATTATCATTGCCGGTGCCGTGACCGATAACTTCTCGACGCGCGAACCATCGGGCGTCATTCGCGGCTTTGATGTCAACACCGGTAAACTGCTGTGGGTCTTCGATCCGGGCGCGAAAGATCCGAACGCCATTCCGGATGATGAACATCACTTCACGCTGAACTCCCCGAACTCCTGGGCGCCTGCGGCCTATGATGCGAAGCTGGACCTCGTGTACCTGCCGATGGGCGTGACCACTCCGGATATCTGGGGCGGTAACCGTACGCCGGAGCAGGAACGCTACGCCAGCTCTATCGTGGCGCTGAACGCGACCACCGGTAAACTGGTATGGAGCTATCAGACCGTTCACCACGATCTGTGGGACATGGATATGCCGTCTCAGCCTACGCTGGCGGATATCGACGTTAACGGTAAAACCGTTCCGGTCATCTACGCACCGGCCAAAACCGGTAATATCTTCGTCCTTGACCGTCGTAACGGCGAACTGGTCGTCCCGGCACCGGAAAAACCGGTTCCTCAGGGGGCAGCGAAAGGCGATTATGTCTCTAAAACTCAGCCATTCTCCGACCTGAGCTTCCGTCCGAAGAAAGATTTGACCGGCGCGGATATGTGGGGCGCCACCATGTTCGATCAGCTGGTGTGCCGCGTGATCTTCCACCAGCTGCGTTATGAAGGCATCTTCACCCCGCCGTCAGAACAAGGCACGCTGGTCTTCCCGGGTAACCTGGGGATGTTTGAATGGGGCGGGATTTCCGTTGACCCGAACCGCCAGGTGGCCATCGCCAACCCAATGGCGCTGCCGTTTGTATCGAAACTGATCCCACGCGGCCCGGGCAATCCGATGGAGCCGCCGAAAGACGCGAAAGGTTCCGGTACCGAATCCGGTATCCAGCCGCAGTATGGCGTACCGTTCGGCGTGACCCTCAACGCCTTCCTGTCGCCGTTTGGCCTGCCGTGCAAACAGCCGGCCTGGGGTTACATCTCCGCGTTGGATCTGAAGACCAACGAAGTGGTATGGAAAAAACGTATCGGTACGCCGCAGGATAGCCTGCCGTTCCCGATGCCGGTCCAGCTGCCGTTTAACCTTGGTATGCCGATGCTTGGCGGCCCGATCTCCACCGCGGGCAACGTGCTGTTTATTGGCGCTACCGCCGATAACTACCTGCGCGCATACAACATGAGCAACGGTGAAAAACTGTGGCAGGCTCGTCTGCCGGCAGGCGGCCAGGCGACGCCAATGACCTATGAAGTGAATGGCAAACAGTATGTGGTCATCGCCGCAGGCGGCCACGGCTCGTTTGGCACGAAGATGGGGGACTATATCGTCGCCTATGCGCTGCCTGATGAGGCGAAATAAGCCCCAGGCAAAAACGCAGTAACAAAACAGAAGGCCCGGTGAACACCGGGCCTTTTTTTACGCGTGCATAATATCCCCTGCGAAGGGGAACTAGACCGTAAAGCCGAGCATCATGCCGGTATCTTCATGTTCCAGCAGATGGCAGTGCGCCATATAGGCATGCTCTTTCGACGCCTCGTGATCGAACTTCACCAGCACTTCACTGACGCCCCCCTCAACCCGTACGGTATCTTTCCAGCCTGAACGATGCGCGGCAGGCGCAGCGCCATTCTCCGACAGAATACGGAACTGGGTACCGTGAATATGGAACGGGTGCAGCATCATGTCGCCTTTGCCGGAAATCACCCAACGCTCATATTGCCCTTTTGCCGCGGCAAACATCGGGAGATTCATATCAAAGGCTTTGCCATTGATCCGGTTAGCATTATGGAAATCGAAACCGTCGGCACCGTGGTTCATCTGTCCCATGCCGCCGTGGTTCATGTTCCCCATATCGCCATGATTCATCTGCCCCTTGTCGCTCATATTGCCCATCATGCCATGACCCATATTGCCGTGATCCATCATGCTACCGTGGTTCATGCCGGACATCGCCTGATCGCCATATTTTTGCATCAGCGCCTGCATTCCCATCATGTCCAGCATCGGATCCATCGACAGCTGGAGCGTGCGCTGTGTCAGCCCCTCCAGCGACGGCAGCGCCGGCATGCTGACCAAAGAATCCGGCAGTGTGCCGGATGCCTGGATCGTCAGCGGCTGGATGCGCAAGACCGGCTGCGGCTTGTCGAACGGCGCGATCGCCATCCCCATCTGGCTCACCGGCAAGGTGATCAGGTCGAAGGCTTTACCATCGCGGGTATCCACCAGAACTTCAAAGCGCTCACCCATTAATACCGGCAGCCCGGTGACCTTCACCGGCTCGGCAAGCAGTCCACCGTCGCTGGCGATAACGTACATCGGCCGGTTATCGCTGGTGGAGAAATTCAGCGAGCGGGCGTTACAACCGTTCAGTAAACGCAAGCGAAGCCAGCCGCGCGGCGCGGCGTGTTCAGGATAGAGTGCCCCGTTCGCCAGTAAGGTATCGCCAAACCAGCCGACCGCCGCGCTCATCATGTCGAGCTGATAATCAATCTCCCCGGCAGCGGTAAAACGCTTATCCTGCACAATCACCGGTACGTCATCGATCCCCCACTGCTTCGGCAGCAGCAGCTGCTCGCTTTCTTCATCAGAAATCAGTACCAGCCCCGCCAGCCCCATCGCCACCTGGCGACCGGTTTTTCCATGCTGGTGCGGGTGGAACCAGCAGGTGGCGGCCCGCTGGCTGGGAGTAAAATTCACGCTGCGGGAGGCGCCTGGCGCAATGATCCCCTGTGGACCGCCGTCGACCTCACCCGGCACCTCCAGCCCATGCCAGTGAACGGTCGTCTCTTCGGCCAGGCGGTTGTGAATATCCACGGTCACCGCCTCCCCTTTTTTGAGCTTCAGCGCCGGCCCCAGCAGATTGCCGTTATAACCCCAGGTGGTCGCCTGATGCGGACCAAACTGCGTTTTTCCGGCCTGGATCGTTAATGTGATGCGATTACGTGCGTCGGCGGTCAGCAGATTAGGCACCGGCAGAGCCGGGCGGCTGGCGGCGAAAACCGAACGGCTCCAGAGCGGCAGCGCGCTGAATACGCCGGCCGCTGCGGTTAATTTGATAAATTCACGACGTTGCATTTTCACATCCTTTTTATTCTGCTGGTGAACTTTTGAGCTTAAACCTTCCACCAACAGGAAGGTCAAGCAGAAGAGTAAGAATAAAGCTCTACGTAGTGTAAAGAAGTATGCTAACTTTGAGCGTCCGTGATTCAATGGTAGAGAAAATGAAGACGCTTTTCAGAACAATAGTGCTCGGCAGCCTGCTTGCTCTATCCGCCAATAGCTATGCGTTAAGCGAGTCCGAAGCGGAAGATATGGCTGATTTAACGGCGGTATTTGTCTTCCTGAAAAACGACTGCGGTTACCAGAATCTGCCGAATACCCAAATTCGTCGCGCGCTGGTCTTTTTTGCTCAACAGAACCAATGGGATCTGAGCAACTATGACAGCTTCAATATGAAGGCGCTCGGTGAAGACAGCTACCGCGATCTCAGCGGTATCAAAATCCCCACCACGAAAAAATGCAAGGCGCTGGCCCGCGATTCGCTGAGCCTGCTCGCTTACGTTAAATAGGCCACCCGTCGGGCCTAGTCGCAATCCCGCCGCCTGTACAAGGTGGCCTGCTCCCCCCATCCCGCAGCCCGGCAATATTCCTGCTATTCAGCCCTGCGCCATGCGAACGGCTGAAATATCCGCCGTGCATCATCATCTATAGTTGGCTATGATGTTGCGCTCGTTTTTTCGAGTGTACCGGATGTTCACAATGGAGGAATCCGCCCGTGGCTGATAACAATCTGTGGCATGAAACACTGCACGACCATTTCGGTCAGTATTTTGCGGTTGATAATGTGCTGTATCACGAAAAGACCGATCACCAGGATTTGATCATTTTTGAGAACGCAGCCTTTGGCCGCGTGATGGCGCTGGACGGCGTGGTACAAACCACCGAACGCGATGAGTTTATCTATCATGAGATGATGACCCATGTCCCGCTGATGGCCCACGGCCAGGCAAAACACGTGCTGATCATCGGCGGCGGTGACGGCGCAATGCTGCGAGAAGTCTCTCGTCACAGCACCATCGAAACCATCACCATGGTCGAAATCGACGCTGGCGTGGTCTCGTTCTGCCGCCAGTATCTGCCAAATCACAATGCGGGCGCCTATGACGATCCGCGCTTTACGCTGGTGATTGACGATGGCGTCAATTTTGTTAACCAGACGACGCAAACGTTTGATGTGATCATCTCCGACTGCACCGACCCTATCGGTCCCGGCGAGAGCCTGTTCACCTCGGCCTTTTACGAAGGCTGCAAACGCTGCCTGAATCCCGGCGGTATTTTTGTTGCCCAAAACGGCGTCTGCTTCCTGCAGCAGGATGAAGCGATCGACAGCCACCGCAAGCTCGGCCACTATTTCAGCGATGTCAGCTTCTATCAGGCCGCGATTCCGACCTACTATGGCGGCATTATGACCTTCGCATGGGCGACCGATAATGATGCCCTGCGCGACCTGTCCAATGAAATTATCCAGGCGCGTTTTCACAAAGCGAACCTGAAGTGCCGTTACTATAATCCGGCTATTCACAAGGCGGCATTTGCCCTACCGCAATATTTACAGGATGCGCTGTCCGCCAGCGATCCTCAGTAAGGGGGTGAACTAAATTGAAAAAACTGAAGCTGCATGGCTTTAACAACCTGACCAAGAGCCTGAGTTTTTGTATTTACGATATCTGCTATGTCAAAACGGCAGAGGAGCGCGATGGCTACATCGCCTATATCGATGAACTCTATAACGCCAACCGTCTGACCGAGATTTTGTCAGAGACCTGCTCGATCATCGGCGCCAATATTCTGAACATTGCTCGCCAGGATTATGAACCTCAGGGCGCCAGCGTGACGATCCTGGTCAGTGAAGAACCCGTTGACCCACAGCTTATCGACCAGAGCGAACACCCGGGCCCGCTCCCGGAAGCCGTAGTCGCCCACCTCGACAAAAGCCATATCTGCGTGCATACCTACCCGGAAAGCCATCCGGAGGGCGGACTGTGCACCTTCCGTGCCGACATCGAAGTCTCCACCTGCGGGGTTATCTCACCGCTTAACGCGCTGAATTATCTTATCCACCAGCTGGAATCTGACATTGTCACTATTGATTATCGCGTCCGCGGTTTTACCCGTGATATCAATGGTATGAAGCACTTCATTGACCATGAAATCAATTCCATTCAGAACTTTATGTCCGAGGACATGAAAGCGCTGTATGACATGGTGGACGTCAATGTCTACCAGGAAAATATCTTCCACACCAAGATGCTGCTGAAAGAGTTCGATCTGAAGCACTACATGTTCCACACCAGACCCGAAGATCTCAGCGCAGAAGAGCGCAAGTCCATCACCGATCTCCTGTGGAAAGAGATGCGGGAAATTTACTACGCCAGAAATATCCCTGCCATCTGAACATCCGACGGCGCCTGCGGGCGCCGTGACTCGGGCTGAACCCGTCTGAGGGTAACGTTCTGCTCTTTGAGCGCGTTCTGTACCGCCTGCGAGCGATCGACGTCGGTTGCCACTACACTAACACCGGCAAGCGGCGCCCGGTCAATAGCGGCCGCATAGCGCGCGATCGCAGTGGCAAAATGATTATAATCAGTCAGGGCAAAAAAAAGCCGGGAGTTCGGCTCCCGGCGTGAATGCATGAAGGGGGTCAGGCTTTGCTGACAAACTCGCGGTACGCGGCCACCACCTGTAAAAAATCCTCAACGCCGCACAGAGAGAGGCTTTCTTCGTCGTAGTAGCTCATCCCCTCTTCGATTTCATCACCTGAAATCTCCAGCTGATTGGCGCGAATCATCACCTCTTCGCCATCCAGCCATAGCGTGTATTCATGTCCGGCACGCTGCCAGGAACGCTCGCTGCCTTTTACAGTGTGCGCGGCCTGTTCCACTTCATCCAGCAGGGCGAGGTTATCTTTCACCTCTTCGTTAAACCAGTGCCCCACCACCTCGTGGCCCATCGACATTCGCACCTTTACCACTCCGGTAATATCGCGCAGAAATTCGTAATCCATAGTGTCTTCCTCTGCAAGGGCAATGCGTCACCGCTACATTGTACCCATAGGGTAATTATCGCAGCACCCGGGCAGAAAAAAAGTGGACCAGATAGAGCAACAGCAAATAAAAGCGCCTCGGTCAGTTAACCGGTCATCTTACCGCCAACCGGCGGGCATTATTCCCCCCTTTCTTTACCCAATGCAGCTCTGCCGGCGTCAAATCCCTGCGCCTTTGCCCGATGCCGACGGCAATCGGCGTGCGTTTAGCGCAGCAATAAAAAAGCCACTCCGAAGAGTGGCTTTGAGCAGCAAGATTCGCTTATACCGCGGTCTGGAAAATCACACCATCCGCTTTATCAGTGTACTGTTCCAGCTGGTTGAAGTTCAGATAGCGATAGGTATCCGCCGCGGTCTTATCGACCTGAGCGACGAAGGTCTGGTACTCTTCCGGCGTCGGCAGTTTGCCGAGCAGGGAAGCGACCGCAGCCAGCTCCGCAGAGGCCAGATAGACGTTAGCGCCGGTGCCTAAACGGTTCGGGAAGTTACGGGTTGAAGTGGAAACTACCGTCGCACCGTCCGCCACGCGCGCCTGGTTCCCCATACACAGGGAACAGCCAGGGATTTCGATACGCGCACCGCTCTTACCAAACACGCTGTAGTAGCCTTCTTCAGTCAGCTGTGCCGCATCCATACGGGTTGGCGGAGCCACCCACAGGCGAGTTGGCAGCTGGCCTTTGTGACTGTCCAGCAGCTTACCGGCGGCACGGAAGTGGCCGATGTTGGTCATGCAGGAACCGATGAAGACTTCGTCAATCTTCTCACCCTGCACGTCGGACAGCAGACGCGCATCGTCCGGATCGTTCGGCGCACACAGGATAGGCTCTTTGATATCCGCCAGATCGATATCGATCACCGCGGCATACTCGGCATCGGCATCCGCTTCCAGCAGCTGCGGATCCGCCAGCCATTTTTCCATCCCCTGGATGCGACGCTCCAGCGTACGGCGATCGCCGTAGCCTTCTGCGATCATCCACTTCAGCAGGACGATGTTGGAGTTCAGATACTCAACGATCGGTTCCTGATTCAGCTTAATGGTACAGCCGGCAGCAGAACGTTCTGCGGAAGCATCGGTCAGCTCAAACGCCTGCTCAACTTTCAGATCCGGCAGACCTTCAATTTCCAGAATACGTCCGGAGAAGATGTTTTTCTTCCCTTTCTTCTCAACGGTCAGCAGCCCCTGCTTAATCGCGTACAGCGGGATCGCATGGACCAGATCGCGCAGGGTGATCCCCGGCTGCATCTTGCCTTTGAAGCGAACCAGCACCGATTCCGGCATATCCAGCGGCATGACGCCGGTCGCGGCGGCAAAGGCCACCAGACCAGAGCCCGCCGGGAAGGAGATACCAATCGGGAAACGGGTATGAGAGTCACCACCGGTACCGACGGTATCCGGCAGCAGCATACGGTTCAGCCAGGAGTGGATAACGCCATCGCCCGGGCGCAGAGAAACACCGCCACGGTTCATAATGAAGTCTGGCAGCGTATGGTGCGTGGTGACGTCAACCGGCTTCGGATAGGCCGCCGTGTGGCAGAAGGACTGCATCACCAGGTCGGCAGAGAAACCAAGGCACGCCAGGTCTTTCAGTTCATCACGGGTCATCGGACCGGTGGTATCCTGGGAACCGACGGAGGTCATCTTCGGTTCACAGTAAGCGCCCGGACGAATACCGGCAACGCCGCAGGCGCGGCCAACCATTTTCTGCGCCAGCGAGTAGCCGCGGCTGCTTTCCGCCACGTCTTTTGCCTGACGGAATACGTCGCTGTGCGGCAGACCCAGCGCCTCACGCGCTTTCGTGGTCAGGCCGCGACCGATGATCAGCGGAATACGGCCGCCGGCGCGGACTTCATCAACCAGCACATCGGTTTTCAGCTCGAAGCTTGCCAGCAGTTCGTTGGTTTCGTGGTTACGCACTTCGCCTTTGAACGGGTAAACGTCAATCACGTCGCCCATATTCAGGTTGTTCACGTCCACTTCAATTGGCAGCGCGCCCGCATCTTCCATGGTATTGAAGAAGATAGGTGCAATTTTACCGCCGAGGCAGAGACCGCCGCCGCGCTTGTTCGGCACATTCGGGATATCATCGCCCATAAACCACAGCACCGAGTTGGTGGCGGATTTACGCGAAGAGCCTGTACCCACCACGTCACCGACGTAGGCCAGCGGGAAGCCTTTTTGCTGAAGCGCTTCAATTTGCTTAATCGGGCCAACGGAACCCGGCTGGTCCGGCTCGATACCTTCACGGGCGTTTTTCAGCATCGCCAGCGCGTGCAGCGGGATATCCGGGCGGGACCAGGCATCTGGTGCCGGAGACAGGTCATCGGTGTTGGTTTCGCCGGTAACCTTGAATACGGTAACGGTGATTTTCTCAGCCAGCTGCGGACGGTTCAGGAACCACTCGGCGTCAGCCCAGGATTTCATAACCTGTTTAGCGTACTCGTTACCCGCTTTGGCTTTCTCTTCTACGTCGTAGAAGTTATCGAACATCAGCAGGGTATGGGACAGCGCTTTGGCGGCGATCGGCGCCAGTTTAGCATCGTCCAGTGCATCAATCAGCGGGTGAATATTGTAACCGCCCTGCATGGTGCCCAGCAGTTCAACGGCTTTTTCAGGGGTAACCAGTGGGGAGGTCGCTTCGCCTTTGGCGATAGCGGCAAGGAATCCGGCTTTAACATAGGCGGCTTCGTCGACGCCCGGCGGTACACGGTTGATTAACAGGTCTAACAGGAATTCTTCTTCACCCGCAGGCGGGCTCTTCAGCAGTTCTACCAGCGCGGCCATTTGGGTTGCATCTAAGGGTTTGGCAACAATCCCAACGGCTGCACGCTCAGCTACGTGCTTACGGTATTCTTCTAGCACGACGGTTCTCCTCGCTCTCATTGTAAAATGCGGTAGGCGATTCTCTTCACGCTCCTGTGAGACAGCAGTTTGTAGGGTAAATGCCCGATACCGCGTCGGCAGCATAGCAGGATTTTGGCGAGGTGTTAATCTGTTTACAAAAAAGCAACATTAAAATTTAGCTGAATCGTTAAGGGCAGGATTTTACAGGCTTTACGTACATTTCCCGGGATATAAATTTAATTCTGTTACAGAAAACTGAGCAAAATCCCAACAATCATCAAAAATCAAAAATAGACCTGCTTATACTCCGTCGCGAGCGCTATTTTCGGCGATACTCAGTGGAAACGGGCCCACTATAGCGCCGGGAGCTAACATGATACGACCTTTGAAACCCCACGTGATTGCCCTGGTGTGCAGTGCAGGGCTATTAGCCGCCTCTGGCGCTCTGTACGTCACAAGCCGCGCCGCAGAAACGCCGCCCGCGCCCGCTCCTGCCGCCCAACCCGCC
>OENY01000114.1_pt1 | contig 31860 bp, 28 predicted proteins | sample 1539391 | NCBI WGS metagenome assembly OENY01 (sample SAMN03777356, study PRJEB22549) | human gut metagenome | biome: gut; feature: infant; material: feces | host: Homo sapiens | collected 2013-11-24 | reverse complement strand
TGCTTACTCTGACGCGCCTGCCAAGCATCTCCGGCTCGGGTAGGGCGCACCGAGAATAATCCTCCCTCCAAGGCGGAATCCGCGAGCAAGTTATGGGGAGCCCCATGAGTGACAGTAGCCGTCACTATATCTCCCGGTCGCGGCATTTCCTGTCCGGCAGGTAATGCTACGTGGACTAGGCGTCCATCTCGGGCGCGACCAGAAACTCGGTGAGTTTCTTGATCTTTTCGCCCCTCGCCCTCGGAAACTAAAACCTCTACTTGCCTGCCTACAAGTTTCTGGTTTTCTTCCAAACAAATCTGGTCTTGCAGCGCAATCAACCGGTTATAGCGTTCCAGTTTCACCTGGTGAGGTACTTGATCTTCCCGGTCAGCCGCCGGGGTGCCAGGGCGCGGCGAATACAGGAAGGTAAAGGCAGAGGCAAAACGAGCCTGGGCTACTACCTCTAGAGTCTGCTGGAAATCTTCCTCGGTTTCCCCCGGGAAGCCTACGATAATATCGGTGGAAATCGCGGCCTCGGGCATAGCTTCCCGAACTTTATCCAGTATCCCCAAGAAACGTTTTTGCCGGTAGGAGCGGCGCATCGCGCGCAAAATAGTATCAGAGCCCGATTGCAGTGGCATATGTAGGGTGGGCATCACGTTTTCAGTTTCCGCCATGGCCCAAATCACGTCATCACTAAAAGCTGCCGGATGCGGGGAAGTGAAACGTACCCGCTCTAAATCCTCGATATTTCCACAGGCACGCAGCAGCTTGGCGAAAGCTCCGCGATCTCCAAATCCCGCGCCATAAGAATTGACGTTCTGCCCCAGCAAAGTCACTTCAATCGCGCCTTGAGAAACCACGGCTTCTACTTCTGCGAGCACCTCCCCCGGGCGACGATCGCGTTCCCGCCCCCGCAGGGAGGGCACGATACAAAACGTGCAGGTGTTATTGCAGCCGACCGCGATTGACACCCAAGCGGAATAGGAGGATTCTCGCCTGGTGGGCAAAGTGGACGGGAAAACTTGCAGCGACTCTGCGATTTCTACTTCAGCGCGGTGATTGTGCCGTGCCCGCCGCAATAATGCGGGGAGCACATCTATATTGTGGGTGCCGAATACTGCGTCCACATAGGGGGCTTTTTCAATGATTTTTTCGCGCATCTGCTGCGCTAAACAGCCTCCCACCGCAATTTGCATTCCGGGGCGTTCCCGTTTCACGCTGGCCAGTTGCCCCAGGTTTCCAAAGAGGCGGTTAGCTGCAGCTTCGCGTACCGAGCAGGTGTTGATTACTACCACATCAGCGCCCCCGTCCCCGGCATTGGTAGCGCGCTGGGCTGCTTGCGGCACCAGTTCTACCGGTATCAAGCCGTCAGCTTCTAGCAGACCCGCCATTCGTTCGGAGTCATGCTCATTCATCTGGCACCCCAGGGTGCGCACATGGTAGGTGCGAGGCATTTTATCGTTGCTTGTCATCGCGCCCAGTCTAATAGGCTAGCTGCCAGTGGCGAAAACGACTGTGACCGAGGGCTCTTTGGCAAGTTGTGTCATTTGTTTCCCCTCTCCCTGGAGGAAAGTAGCGGTTAGCTGTTATCTTCTGCCCACTGATTTACCAGGGAGACGATTTCTTGACCGAGTTCAAAATCGCTGATTAATGGTATTAGTACTGTGCTAAGACAGTAAAGTATTCTAAATTCGGATTTCATTCCGGAACATCTGTAGTTATCTCAAAAAAACGAGGAGAGTTACCGTGCCTATTTTAGATTTAACGGACAGCGAAGCGGTAGCCCGCTATGAAGAATTCGTTGCTACTAGCCCGCACGGTCACGTTATGCAATCGGTTAACTGGGCAAAAGTAAAAAATAACTGGGACAGTGACTACGTTTATTTGGAGGACGATGCGGGAAATATTACCGCCGCCTTGTCCATACTCTCGGTCAAGAATGATGGATCCCACGCTTTTATGTATGCCCCGCGCGGCCCGGTCTGCGATTTTAAAGATATCGACACCGTGAAAGCCTTAGTTGAAGAAGCTGCCGCGGTAATTGAAAAACGTAATGGATTTGTCTTAAGGATGGATCCCGAGTTTGCTTATGACGAGGAAGTACTGGAAAGCTACCGCAATGCCGGCATAGCTAATCTGGCGATCACCACTCGGGGAACTGATGAACACCGTTTCTCCAATCCTCGGATGCATATGATTGCAGACATTAGCATGGGGGCTCATGACGAATTCCTGAAAACGGTAAAATCGAAAAACAAATGTAAAATCAAAGTTCCTTATAAACATGGCCTGGAAACTTTGCGTTTTCATCGTGGTGATTCTGGGTTTGAACCAGCGCTCGATAATTTTTATGAACTAACCAAGATTATGGCGAAGCGCCAGGGAATCACCTATCGCCCTAAAGATTACTTCGTGCGCCTATTTAATGCGTTTCCTGCCCCAGCGGTAACTCTCTATGAAACTCGCACCCCCGAGCATGAGGTACTTTCTTGCGCCATCGCTTTGGGCTTCAACCGTAAATGTTTCTACATTTACGCTGCTAGTTCCAATGAAAAACGAAATCTGCGTCCTAACTATCAAATGAATAATGAAGCGATTAAGGACGCTATCGAACAGGGATATACCCAATACGATATGGGAGGAATTTACGAGGTAGATAACTCGGGGGGACTCTATAGCTTCAAGAAAGCGTTCTGTGGCGAGGGCGGCCTCATGGAAATGATTGGACAGTTCGACTGGGTTTATGACTCGGACATATACAAAGAATTCAGCAATTAACTGGAGGACGCTCGCTATTTTCCCTGCGCACACGGGGGATTAGGCGCGAATACCCTTAACACCAGCATTAGTTCCCATCTTTCCACTGGCTAGTGGGTGGTACGAAACTCCGAAACTGGAGCCAAGCCGATAAGCTGGGGGCAAAGGTAATAGCTTTAAGGAGATTTTGATGCCGAAGTTGCGTCCTTTCCGTGCGCTGCGTCCCACTAGCGAGGCTGCTCCGCGAGTAGTGGCACTGCCCTATGACGTTATGAACCGTGAGGAAGCTAGCGCGCAGGGCAAAGACCCGAACTCTTATCTGCATATCACGCGCGCGGAGATTGATTTGCCCATAAGTGTGGATCAACACGCTGATCAAGTGCATGAGCAAGCCGGCGCCAATCTGGCGGATTTTATTGACCGGGGCGTGCTGGTTCGTGAAAATGAACCTTGCCTATACCTGTACCGGGAGACTTGGCGGGGCTCGAGCCAGGTAGGAATCGTAGGGTGCGCCCAGGTTGCCGATTATCAAGACGGCACTATTAAGCGGCATGAGAAAACTTTAGCGATTAAGGAAGCCGACCGGATTAAACATTTTGACCGGGTGAATGCCCATACCGAACCGGTATTTCTCACCTATCGCGCCCGTGAAGAAATAGATGCCCTCACTGCGCGGGTAACTCAAGAAGAGCCGCTACTCAAAGGAGAAACTCTGGAAGGCACTGTCCATGAGCTTTGGCCGCTCTCGCCGGAAGATACTTCTTTAGCGAGCGAAGTCTTTGAATCATTGGACTACTTTTATATTGCCGACGGACATCACCGCTCGGCTTCCGCGGCAAAGGTAGGGCTTTCTCGCCCTCCGCGCGCAGATGCCCCCTGGAATGAATTCCTAGCGGTCGCGGTTCCCGACCACGACCTGCGTTGCCTGCCCTATAATCGGCTGGTGCTTGATTGGGGTGATACTACCCCCGAACAGTTCTTGAAAGACTTATCGCAGGTAGCAGCGCTAACTGAACTGAGCGAGTTTGCTGCCCCGGACAATGCCGGTACTTTCAGCATGTATCTAGGCGGAAAATGGTACGCCTGCCGCTTCCATCCTCAGGTTTTAGCCGGCAAACAGCTGCCTGATTCTTTAGATGTGTCTTTGCTGCAAGAAACCGTGCTCTCTCCCCTGCTGGGAATTACCGATCCGCGCACCAGTGAACGCATCGAGTTCGTAGGCGGGATTCGCGGGGACAGCGAACTTAAAGCAGCGGTAGATAAGGGCGCTGCCTGCGCCTTTTACATGTACCCTACCCAGATTAACCAAGTAATGGAGGTGGCTGACGCGGGGCAAATAATGCCCCCTAAATCCACTTGGTTTGAACCGAAACTGGGCAGCGGCCTGTTCGCTCATCCCTTATGGGATTAGGCGGCAGGCTGCATTTGCTAATTCCCCGACCGCGAACTGCGAACCGGTTTAGGACCTTGAGGTGTAACGCCTTTTATTTTACGAGGACGCCGGGAAACTTAGGCGGGCTGAGGCTGATCTTTCGCGCCCCCAAAACGCCGATCTCGCCCTCCAAATGCGGCTAATTCCCGCCAGAGTTGTTCCCGTTTAAAATCTGGCCACATCTCGGGAACGAAACTAAGTTCCGCATAGGCGCATTGCCACAGCAAAAAATTAGACAGGCGCTGCTCCCCGGAGGTGCGAATCAGCAAATCCACATCCGGCATGCCCCCCAGATACATTTCCCGCGCCAAGGTGTCCTCGCGGATATGACTGTCACTGATTTCCCCGGATGCCACCCGGCGGGCAACCGCGCGCGCCGCATCAACCAGTTCCGCGCGCCCTCCATAATTAATACACATATTGAACACCAGCCCGGTGTTATTTTGGGTTAGTTCCCGCGCCGCTTCTAGCTCCTTGATAACCGATTTCCAGAGCCTCCCGCGCCTGCCCGACCAGACTATGCGCACGTTCCAGTCGTTTAGTTCATGGGAGCGACGGCGAATCACGTCTCGCGAATACCCCATTAGGAAACGCACTTCCGCGGGAGAGCGTTTCCAGTTCTCGGTAGAAAAAGCATAGACACTCACCATTTTTACCCCGGCCTCTACGGCTCCGGCCAGGGTGTCCATGAGCGATAATTCCCCGGCCTGGTGCCCAGCGGTTCTAGGTAATCCCTGCTGGTTAGCCCAGCGTCCGTTGCCGTCCATAATTAGTGCCACATGGGCTGGCACTTGCGATAACGGGGGCATTGAGGAACCCTGCCCAGGGGGAACGGTGGCTACGAAGTCTTTATCGCTCATGTTCTTATTATGCCTTGCGTGCCATCACGGACAAGGATTTTAGTTTTCGCTCTAATACCCATTCGGTATAGGCGGTGACCACTTCTTCTGCTATCCCTTGAGTTAGCGGATCCGCCTGGTAGACCTGCGGCCACTGTCCCGCCAACAGCGCGGTGAGCAGGTCGGTTATTGGCTTAGAGATGCGGGTACCTCCGCTTAGCTGACAGTTTTCGCAAACTACTCCGCCAGCAGGTGCGGAAAATACTTTAAACGGCCCCGCGGTACCGCAGAGGGCGCATTCGCTTAAAGCCGGTGCCCATCCGGCAATGGTTAGGGTGCGCAATAGGTAGGAGGATAGCACCATACCCGGGCGGTGCGCCCGGTTTGCTAAAGCGGGTATTGCCCCGGCGAGCAGGCGGTATTGGCTGCGCGAAGCCTCGCCCTCGGAAAGCTTCTCGGCGGTTTCCAGCATTACCTGCCCGGAGAGGTACCGTTCATAGTCGCAAGCGATTCTCGGAGCATTAAGGCTGAGCGAGGTAGCCTGAGTAACCGTGTCCAGGTTACGCCCGGAGTGTAGCTGCAGTTTTACCCGGTTGAAGGGGCTAAGGCGCGCCCCAAATTTTGAGGACGTGCGGCGCAGTCCTTTGGCTACCGCCCGCACCTGCCCGTGCTCTAAGGTCAGCAGGGTTAGAATCATGTCTGCTTCCCCTAGCTTGGTGGTTCTAAGGACAATCGCCTGGTCGGTATAGGTTCGCAGCACCCGGTCATTATCTCATATCTAGTTGCAGCTTCTAGGTTCAGCTTTGGATACAAACCCCACCTTTCAAAGGGAGCTGGTGGGCAACTGCTAGCGCCTGGCTTGAAAATATGGACAGCAACAACCCGCATATAATCTGTAAAACGATTGCTAGATTCCCTGCAAAACGATTGCTAGACTTCCTGCAAAACGATTGCTAGAATTCATGTAAAACGACTTTTAGTATCTATTAATTGAGGTCAAAGTGCTTCCAGGTTCTTCTGAAACATATCTTAGACGATACGTAGATAACGAGCTTGATACGCTTCTTCCAGAGTTACCTGGAATCGCACTTGATGGCCCTAAAGGCGTGGGGAAAACCGTTACTGCTTCCCGTAGGGTCGAAAGCGTCCTAGAACTGGATTCTCCGGATGTACGTAATCTAGTTGCCTCGCAGCTACGAACAGTGCTTACCTCCCACAAAACTGTATTGCTTGACGAATGGCAAAACTATCCTCCGGTCTGGGATGGCGCCCGCCGACTTATCGATGAAAAAGCCGATACTCGTTTTCTATTTACCGGCAGTGCTACCCCGATTGAAAATGTGGACACCCATTCTGGCGCCGGGAGAATTATTTCGCTGAGAATGCGTCCTCTGGCATTATCGGAACGCCCCGGCAGCACTCCAAAGATCTTTATCCGCGATATTTTTTCCTCAAAGCCCTTCTCTACCCAGATATCTGGGGAAAGTGACTTTTCTTATTCGGATTACGCCCGCGCCATCTGTTCCACCGGCTTCCCCCAGATTGAAGACCTTTCTCCTCGGGCGCGCAGGGCGGCCGTTGCGGGCTATATTTCGCGGATAGTTGACCGTGATTTCCCTGAACAGGGAGTTACCCTGCGTAGACCAGCGGCCTTACAAGCATGGCTGCGTGCATATTCAGCTGCTACTGCCACCACTGCTTCGTATACCAAGATATTAAAAGCTGCCCTACCAGCAGAGGGCGATTTACCTTCAAAATCAGCGACTAGCAGCTATCGAAACCTCCTAGAAAAACTCTGGATTTTAGATCCGCTTCCTGCTTGGTCGCCCACTTATACTTCCTTTGCAAGATTATCGAAAGCCCCTAAACATCACCTGGCAGATCCCGGTTTAGCTGCTTATCTCCTGGGGGTAAGTGAAGATATTTTGACCAGCGGAGCCGAAGGAACCCTAGAAACTTATGGACAGTTATTCGAGTCATTGATGCTGCTTACCCTGCGAGGAGCTGCCCAAGAATGCGAATCTCAGGTCTTCCACTTCCGCACCCCTTCGGGAGAACGTGAAGTAGATGCGATTATCGAACGCTACGATGGAAAAACTATCGCATTCGAAGCTAAGTCCTCCGCAATCGTTGATACAGAAGACGTTCGCCATCTCAACTGGCTAGAAAAGCGACTTGGAAGTCGGCTGCTAGATAAAGTCTTGGTCTACACCGGTACTTACGCTTATCGTCGCAAAGACGGGGTAGCGGTAATCCCTCTGGCGCTACTCGGTTAGCGCAGTCCAGAGGGCGCTATCGCACTATTTAGACACCCTAGCGCAGATACTGTAAAGCATTTACCACTCTCCAATAGCCTCTTAACTATCTCTTCCAAAGCGAAACACTCCTCCTAACTCGACCATTTCGGACGCTAATATCGTCTTTTCGACTAGGAATAAAGATAGTAATCTGCGGTTAGCGAGCACTCTCTTCCCTTCGAATTATTAACTAACGGCAGTGAAACTATGATTGCCAACTGATAGCATGATTTTGTGTTCGTTGATACCCCAGGTAGCTCAACTCCGGAAACGGTGCAGTTGCGCGCCCTATTAGCTGCAAACACCACAGAGTTACGGGCTTTACTAGAAAAATACGGAGCCTCAAATCCACTTCTTTTCGGTTCGGTAGCGCGCGGCGATGCCAACGCTAGAAGCGACATCGACATCTTGGTCGAGATGAATCCGGAAGACGGAAACCTGTTAATGCGCGCCAGCGGACTTTTGGAGGAAACACAAGCACTCTTAGGGAGTGATATTGACATTTTCCCTCTTCAACTACTTAAATCAAATATCAGCCAGCAAGCAATTAACGAGGCAGTACCGCTATGAATCGGGACAATCAGAAGGTGGTAGCGCACTTTTTGTGGAGCCTCTAGCACACAATGATATAGCCAAAACATATTCTCTTGAGCCACAATTCAGTTTCGCTCGTTACCTTAGAAAGATCTAAATACCTGAATAATTGGCATCGCCTTGCATTTTAAGCAGCTGAAATTTATAAACCTCAAGGCAATCCCCAAAGTTATTGGACTAATCCAAGTGTTTCCCCTTCAATAAATTTTGCAGACAGGATTTCATGACGCACACCGTAACTTGAATTTGCCTTATTTTTTATACATTCGAGAACTATTTGTCCAGCTAAATAGCCTTTTTCCACGATTGGCTGACTGACGGTAGTCAGCGGTAAAGCAGAGAAATATTGCGGCATTCCATCATAACCAGTAACTGACAAATCTGTTGGCACCTTCAAACCTGCAGCAGTTGCCGCACTTATTACACCTGCGGCTATTATGTCACTAAAAGAAATAATTACTGTGGGAGGATTATTCCCCGTATATAGCTGAGTGAAAGCTTCTTTCCCCCCATCGTAGGTACTGGAAGTTTCATAAACAGTTAGGTCATCCCCTGATAAAGCCTTTCCGAATTTATCGAAAGCGTCTAGAATTTTTTTTATGCGCTGCCCCATTACCCCATGCCAAGCCTGATAGCTAGGCTCCGTCTTAGTTTCGATTGCGGCAATCCCCACACGCCTATGACCACATTCAATAATTGTATTAACAAGCGAGCTTAGAGCTTTCGCGTCATCAATCTCTATTGTTGAGACTTCCAGTTCAGTTTGCGGGTCGATTACCGCCAAGGGCATGTTCTTACTAAGGATTTCCACAACTTCTTCACGCTCTTTTTCAAGCCCAGACACAATGAAACCATCTACTGCGGCAGTGGGAATGAGATTAACCGAAGAATCATCCTCGAACGGAGGAACGAGTAACAAAGAGTAACCGTCCTCACGGCATGCTTTTCCTATTCCTTCCATGAGAAACGTGTAGTAAGGATTCTGTAAAGCCAAATCAATCTCTTGTGGTAGTAAAAGTCCAAGAGCCCCAGTTGTATTGGTTCGCATGGTACGAGCTGCAGCGTTGCTCACGTAACCGATATCGGCCGCAGCTCGTAAAATGCGTTCTCTCGTTTCTACTGAAAGTTTCTTGGGATTATGATACGCACAAGAAACTGCCGAATTAGAAACTCCCGCTTTCATAGCGACGTCTCTAATAGTAATTTTTTTCGGCATAATTGCAGACTACCTCGTTGAACAGCTATTTAGTAGTAAACGCACTGCAACATTCGATATCCCTTCACAGCGACCACTTTCGTTCGTCAATCTCTCCTTCCAGAATCAGCGGATTGGCGCTATCTATCCGATACGATTTACCGATTACACTCGGGATTCCGAAAATTGCTTTTTCCTTCCGCAAAGGGATGAGGTTATAAGACACATCTCTGCCCGCTCCTCTGTGCACAATACTGACGGTCCCTCTATTTCCAAGGCGCCGCTTAACCAGCACTGTTTCAGCATCTAGGGCTACTAGTTCTTGTTCTCCCTCTTGCAGAACCTTGGAGTTCGACCTAGCTGATAACAAGCCAGTTACGCTGCGGTGAATTTCTTGATTCCATGCTGCCTGATTCCAGTTCATCCCTCCCCGGCAGCCGGGATCATTTTCACCCGTCATACCAATTTCGTCACCGTAGTACAAAACGGGAGAACCGTGCATAGAATATAAAAGAGCAAAGGCATTTATTACTCGCGGCGTCTCATTTTTACAACGGGTCGCCAACCTTTCAGTATCGTGACTCCCCAGCAGATTAAACATGGCAGCACGAAACTCTTGAGGTATCCGCGCATATAATTCATTCATCCGTTCCACAAGCTTAAATGCATCAATAAACTTTTCAGCCGCATAGGCCAAGACAAGGTTACGAAGCGAATAATTCATAACTCCATCCATTAATCCAGGTTTCAGCCAGATAGTAGGATCGCGCCAATCTTCCGCAACCAGATACTTATCTTCTCCAAAATGCTTTACTACTTCATGGAACTGATACCAGAAGTTCATATTTACCAAATAGGGAACATCTAGTCTCCAACCATCAATCCCGCGGTTTAACCAGAACCTAGCCACCTCTAAATGGTGCTCCCTAACCTCGGGATTATAAATATTCCATTTTGGTAGATAGTAACAACCCGTGCAAGTCCGGTAATTAAACTTTTCAGGGTCAGAAATAACCGGAAATCCCTCAACCATGTACCAATTTACATATTTGGATTTTGCTCCATTATTTACGACATCTTTAAAAGCGTAATGAGCGTTTCCACAATGGTTGAATACTCCATCTAAAATAACCCTTATCCCTAAGTTGTGAGCTTTTTCAATAAATTTATCAAAATCTTCAATACCACCAAGTCGCTTATCTATTTCAAAATAATCAACTGCATCGTACCTATGATTAGTTACAGCAGAAAAAATAGGGTTCAAATAAATTGCATTTATTTTTAAATCTGCTAAATAGTTCAGCTTCTCAGTAATTCCAGGAAGGTCTCCACCCATAAAGTTATCAGGGGTTGGATCACTACCCCAGGGCACTACTTGCGAAGGATTTAAACTGGGGTTTCCGTTATAAAATCTGTCTGGAAAAATTTGATAGAAGTTTGCTTTATTTATCCAGTTAGGAATAGTCATTATTTTATCTTTCTATTATTTTTAGTCTTTTAATCCAGTTGCAGCAATCCCTCTTTCCAAAGCTTTTTGGAAGAAGAGGAAAACGACAACACTCGGTAGGGTGGCTGTAATAGTTCCTGCCATAAGATAGTTCCATGAGGTTCCATACCGGCCAACAAATCCGTTTAGACCTATCTGTATAGTGCGCATTTCTTCTGCGTTTGTCACCAGCAGCGGCCAAAGAAAATCATTCCAGGCGAATAGGAAAGAGAATATCGCCAACGTCGCCAAAGCCGGCTTTGCCAGGGGAATAATAATTCTCCAATAAATTTGCCAGCTAGAGCAGCCATCCATTCTGGCAGCTTCATCTAATTCCATAGGAATGGTAGAAAAATACTGTCGAAGCAAAATGATTCCAAACACATCCGCCAATCTGGGAACTATCAGGGCAGCGAAAGTATCTATCCATCCCAAAGAAGAAACTATTGCGTAGGCGGGAATGACGGTAACAAAGATTGGAACCATTAATCCTGCAAGTAAGATGATAAATAGGATATTTTTACCCGGGAATTTCAATCTGGCAAAAGCAAAGGCTGCTAAAGAGTCAAAGATTAAATGGCCAATAACTATTCCTGCCGACATAATCAGAGAGTTTATGTAGAATCGACCAAAGGGAGCATTTTGCCAAGCTTGTAAATAGTTTTCCCAATGCCAGGAGGTGGGAAAAATAGATTGTGCAGTATAGGTTTCCGCTTTGGTTTGAAGAGATGTAGTGATCATCCACAGGAACGGAATCAGAATCGTGAACGCTCCAATAATCAGAATTAGGTGTCTACCCAGATTGCTAAAGGTTTTATTCATAGGTCTTGAGCCTTTACGCTCTAAATCATTTTTCCGACTCATTTCTCGTCTGATCCCTTTAGTTTCCATTGAACAAGAGTAACTAGCAACACCAAAACTAGAGTTACCAGTGATATCGCTGTTCCATACCCAAAATCTCCCAATCTAAACGCTTGGCGATACATCATCATGCCCAAGACATCAGTACCCCCGCGCGGCCCACCCTCGGTGAATACATAAACAAGATCAAACGCTTGGAAACTGTTTATGAGAGCTTGAACAATGACAAAAAATGTCATAGGTCGCAATAGTGGAACAACAATGAAGCGAACTTGTTTGAGCTTGTTCGCACCATCAATTTCTGAGGCTTCAAAAACCGCTTTGGGCAGAGATTGCAAAGCAGTTAGGTATAAGACGATATTAAATCCAAGGTTTTTCCATACTGTCAGTAGGGTTAAAGCTAACAATGCTAGCCAGCGATTTTGCAGCCAGTCAGGACCAGCAATACCTATTTTACCTAACCAGGTATTAATTAGGCCTGAATAGTCGAGCATATACTTCCATACGATTGCAATAGCTACGGATGATGTTACTACTGGGAGAAAATATATGGTTCTATATATTCCTCGTCCTCGTAATGGAGCGTCAAGCAAGAGGGCAAAGAATAGCCCGCTAATCACAGAAAGTACTGACACGCCGAATGCGTAAATAACTGTCACTAGCAAGGAATTCCAAAACTCTTTATCTTCTGCTAGCCGTATATAGTTACTTAGACCGACAAATGGTTTTTCAGGATTGAATCCATCCCAACTTGTCAAGCTGAGATAACCGGCAGATACAATTGGGTAAAATACGAAGATCCCCAAAATCATCAAGGCTGGAATCAGCATGAGATAGGCGGTTCTGGCTTGCTCTTTAGCCGAGGCATTACGTTGCACCCGGCGCGCCAGCACATTCTGTTTGTCCATTTTTACTTGCCTTTAGCGATTACTTCGTTTACGGCAGTCTCAGCGCTTGCCAAAGCTTTATCAACGCTGACCTCTCCTGCGAATGCTTTTTCCATCTCTTTAGCGAAAGCCATAGAAATCTGGGGGTAAGCTGCGGTGTTAGGACGTGCCTTCGCAAATTTCATTTGCTCAACGAATGGCATTAGTTGCTTCTGGTTTTGCTGAACCCAATCGCGGTATTCCGAACCTTCTGCTATTGAATTGCGCACAGGGATAAACCCGGTCTCTTGATTCCACTTTAGGATCTGTTTATCCGATAAGAACCAGGAAAGGAATTTGCCGGCTGCCTTAACTTTCTTAGGATCATTATTGAAAATCATGGCTTGTTCTCCCCCAAGGTTTGTAGCTTGCTTACCACCCTCTGGAACAGGCAATTGCGCCACTTCAAAATCAAATGGGGGATCAGCAACCCAAATGCCTACCATCCAGGAGCCTTCCTGAGCGGATCCACCCTTACCTTTTTCAAACTCTCCCCACTTTGCGTAGGGGCTGACGCCAGATTTAATCAAATCTACCCAGAATTGAGCAGCTTTCTTACCCTCTGGGCTATTGAACGCCGCCTTACTATTGTCCTCATTAAGAAATTCTCCACCTGCTTGCCACAGGTTAACTTGGAAATTCCAGGTCAGACCCTCTCCATTGTCTCCCGCCTCGGTTAACAAATCATAGCCAGGTTTGCCCGTTTTATCGAGAATTTGCTTACCCATGGTTTTAAGTTCCTCCCAAGTCTTAGGGGGAGCCGCCGGATCCAATCCGGCCTCCTTAAAGAGAGTCTTGTTATACATATAGGCCAAGTTATTCGCTGAGACCGGAACCGAAACTTGTTTACCATCAATAGACCCAAAACTGGTTAGCGCTGGATTTATATCACTCAGTAGTTTTTTATCCAAAACCTGGGATATATCTGCAGATTTGCCCATCTTGGCAATTTGTGGAACCCAAATTAAATCCCCAACAGATATATCGGGCAAGCTATTAGAAGAAGCCGAAGCACGTAATTTTGTCAGGTAGTCTCCGTTAGGAACGGCAGTAGTTTTTATCTTAATATCACGATTTTCTTTGTTGAATGTTTTCACCATTTCATCAAAGGTATCCGCGTTTTTACCATCCCAATAATGCCAAATCTCAACCTCGGTTGTGGCACCATCAGCTGTGTCTGTTTTTGCCCCTCCACCCGCGCAAGAGCAAAGAGTAAGAGCGGTAGCTGCAGCAATACCAATAGCTGCTATTCTTTTTCTCATTTTTCCTCGATTCTTTTCTGTAATAAAACTAAGCAAATTATCTAAATTGCGGATCTATGTCTATAACTCCACCTCTTTTTCACTGAAAATCTCCATCTATCACTCATGACTTATCGGCGAAAACGTTGTAAAACCACAGTCTTTTCCAAACGGTTCAGCAGCTCAAAAAACAGTGGGTTAGCCACCTAGCAAGAAATAAGTCTCAATTTTTCCATTTTCACTTCCTCCTCGAAGTCTGACTTACAGTTTATGGTAAAACGTTTTACCATACGTGTCAACAGTTTTTGAAAGATTATTGTCCCCTCGACTCACACTTACGTCACTGCATCTAAACACCTGGAGTGTCTAGTTCGAAATCTTTTTGGCGCGATAGTAGGGCAACACATTAAGAGGTTATCGGTGCAGGTAGATATGAATAATAGGTAGATGCGGACCGTGAAAATTCGAGTTTTCCAGCTGCCTGTAACGCTGAGTGATCCGGCTTTCAGACAAAGCCGGATCACTCATTCAATAACTAATGCGGCTAGCGTTCCGCACGGTTGAGGGCGCTGATTACCGCCTTATAGGTAGCGCGGGTAATCGAAGAATCAATGCCAACTCCCCACAGCACCTGACCGGCAATCTCGGCCTCAATATAGGCGGCTGCCCGCGAACTTTCCCCGGTTTCCATCGCGTGCTCTACATAGTCAAGCACCTTGATATCCAAACCGAGCTCCTGGAAAGCAGTAATAAACGCTTCAATAGGGCCAGGCGCCACCGCCTCTAAAGTACGCAAAGTACCGTTATCGCTAACTTGAGCTCGCAAAGACACTACCCCAGTTTCATGGTTGGTATCTGCGAGGGAATCGCACAATTTGAAGCGCCCCCAAGGAGAAAGACTATGCTCTTCGCCGGGCAAATACTCGTCAGCGAAAATGTTCCATAAATGTTTGGAATCGACTTCTCCCCCAAACTTTTCCGTATAGTCCTGAACCAGGCGATAGAACTCTACCTGCAGGCGGCGCGGCAAATCCAAAGAGTAGTCGCGTTTCATCAGGAACGCTATTCCCCCCTTGCCAGACTGAGAGTTCACCCGCACTACCGCCTGGTAATCGCGTCCTACATCACCGGGGTCAATCGGCAGGTAAGGAACTGTCCAAATTACCTGGTTCTGGTCACCTCCAGCAGCCGCAACTTCCTGGGTACGCTTGTCAAAGCCCTTCTTAATGGCATCTTGATGAGAGCCAGAAAAGGAAGTGTAAACCAAATCGCCGGTATAGGGCTGGCGAGGATTAGTCTCCATGCGGGTGCAATACTCTACGGTTTCGCGCACCCGATCCAGGTTGGACAAATCCAACATGGGGTCGATTCCTTGGGAATAAAGATTCATCGCCAAAGTAATTAAATCTACGTTACCAGTGCGCTCGCCCTGACCCAACAGGCAGCCTTCTACCCGGTCAGCGCCGGCTTTCATAGACAGTTCTGCCGCAGCAATCCCCGTTCCCCGGTCATTATGATTATGTACCGACAAACAGATATGTTCACGGCGGCTCAGGTTCCGGCTCATCCATTCGATTTGATCCGCATAGGAGTCCGGCGTATAACGCTCCACAGTTGCCGGCAGGTTCAAAATAATTTCGCGATCCTCATCGGGTTGCCAAATATCCATAACCGCTTCACAGATTTCCAAGGCGAACTCGGCTTCGGTATCTACGAAAATTTCTGGAGAATATTGCAGCCCGAAAACCGTGGAATCATCGAGCTGCTTTTCTGCTTGCGCAATTACCTCGCGCACCCCGCTTACAGCCAGTTCCACAGTAGCGGCTTTATCGTTATGGAATACTACTTCCCGAAAAGTTGGTGAGGTGGCGTTATAGATATGCACATTGGCGCGCGGCACCCCCACTAGGGATTCCACAGTACGTCCGATTAGATCTTCGCGCGCCTGGGTAAGCACGGAAACGCACACGTCCTCGGGGATAGCGTCCTCTTCCACCAGGGAGCGCACGAAATCAAAATCTATCTGCGAGGCCGCCGGAAATCCGATCTCGATCTCTTTCATCCCAATCCGCACCAACAGCTCGAACAATTTGCGTTTACGCCTGGGATCCATCGGCTCAATCAGAGCCTGGTTACCGTCCCGCAAATCCGTAGATAACCAACGGGGAGCCTGGGTAACATTGTTATCTGGCCAGGTACGATCCGGCAGTTTCAGAGAAGTATCCCAAAAATGAGCATACTTTTGAAAAGGCATTCCGGAAGGTTGTTGCTGGGGAGCTTTACCAGTAGTTCGCATTCTAAGATTTCTTTCTGCTTTTTTAGTGGCTGGCCGAAGACACCAAAGAATCCCGCGACGAGCCTCGACCAGTTTTACTGGACTTCGTCGCGGCAGCCTAGCAGCAGAATAATCATGCGCACGGGACTACTCTAAACCGTTTTTCCACTTTCTGGTAACCACCGGCCCGCATATTGAGCAGACAACTGCGGACCTTGGGTGGATTCCCGAGAAATAAAGACACCTTCACCGGCCACTAAACGATCCCCAGCTTTCGGCAAATAGGAGGCACCAAAAATCTGTTTCATCAGTACCGTTACCCCCAAGTTAGCGAGTTTATCGACCGGCTGGTCAATTACGCTGATCGCCGGAGACATTACTGAGAACCAGGGAATATCATCGATTGCCACCAATCCCAGGTCGCTGCCTAGCTGCATCCCCATACTTTTTGCGATCATCAATACCCCCAGGGCAATCTGGTTGGAGGCACAGATAATAATATCGGGACGGTACAGTGACAAGAGAGCCCGGGCGGCACTAGCTGCAGACACTGCCTCATGAGGGCAATACTCCACTTCTAACTCCCCAAAACCACAGTTAGCTAAGGCTTCCTGGAGTTTTTCAGTGCGTCTTTGCCCCGATAAACAAAACTCGGGGCCGGCAAGATAAGCGGGATGGCGATACCCGGAAGCGCGCAGATGCTCTCCCAGGTCTTGCATTGCTCGGGCAGAATCAATCACCACCGAGGGGATCTTGGCTCCCGGAGCTTCCCGATCTAGAGCCACCATTGCTACCGACTCGGGAGGGTCTGGATGTTTCCATCCGGGTGCCACTCGGGAGGGAGGTACCACTAACAGCCCATCTACCCCTTGTTTTACCAGTGCCTGAATTCCGTTTTCGTAGCTTTGCCCGTCCTCATGCGCATTAGATAGCACCAAGGACGCTTGATGGGAATGTACTGCCCGCTCGACACAATGCGCCAGCATCGCATAGAACGGGTTCATCACGTCTCCTAGGACTAATCCGATGGCTCCGGTACGTCCGGTACGCATCGCCGCTGCTAGTCGGTCTTTTTGGTACCCCAGTTTGTCGGCGGCTGCCAATACTTTCTGCCGGGTAGCGCCAGCTAGATGAGTATTCCCATTCAACGCGCGCGAAACGGTAGCAATCGAGACTCCCGCCTCCTTGGCCACGTCCCTAATGGTCGCCACGAATATACGCCTCCTCGCGCTAGAACTTAATGTTAAAGATCCTAGCAGGAACACTTGTCTATAGGGAAACGTTTACAATAATCCTTTTTCCCTCTATGAACGAAGCAGAGATAGCTACCGGCCGCCTAAAAAAACGATCTCAAAGCGCCTCCCTCCCCTCCCCCTTGAGGTAGAAAGCTAGAATCCCAGACGCCCGAGCATTTTCGTGTCCGACTGCCAATTCTTTGCCACCCGTACATGCAGGTGCAATTGCACCGGACGTCCCAATAGCTTTTGAATCTGCCGTTTGGATTTAATCCGCACTCGACGAATATGGCTGCCACCTTTACCGATCAAGATTCCTTTTTGAGAGTCGCGTTCCACGAACACGTTTACATGCACATCTAATGGTTTAATTTCCTGCTGAGGGGAGGCGGCCTCGCCTTGAGCCGCAGTATCGGCAAGGGAGGGAGCATCGCCCGAAGCAACTTCGCCGTCTGTGCCTTTGGCATTATCTTTATTATTTTCCGAGGCGCGGTGCGTACCGTACCCAAGGCTCGGGCCGCTATCTTCCCCCTGGTAGAGAATCTCTTCTACCTGCACCGCAATCGAGTGCGGAAGCTCTTCGCGTACCCCTTCTAGCGCTGCCTCGCGCACAAATTCCGCGATCAGTTTCTCTACTGACTCGTCGCTTACTTGGTCGCGCGGATATAGGGGCGGAGAAGGTGGCAGATATTTCGCGATCTGATCCGCCAGTACCGACACTTCTCCCTCTTTGGCACTGACGGGGACAATCTCTTTCCAATCCCCCAGTTCGCCCGCAGCTATCAGCGCTGATACCATCCGCTCTTTCGAGACCAGATCAGCTTTGGTAACCGCCAATATAACCGGAATATTGAGTTCATTAAGTTCGGCAGCAATATAGCGATCGCCCGGACCGATCTTTTGATCCGCGGGCACGCAAAAAACCACTGCATCCACATCTACTAAGGCTTCGCGCACCATATCGTTTAAGCGTTTACCCAGCAGCGTGCGGGGGCGGTGTAGACCGGGAGTATCGACCAACACAATCTGGTAATCCTCCCCTTGAACCACACCGCGCACATTATGACGGGTAGTTTCCGGACGCGAAGAAGTGATTGCCACTTTCTGTCCTACCAGCGCATTCGTTAGGGTAGATTTGCCAACATTAGGGCGCCCCACGATGGAAACAAATCCTGCGCGATGCTCGCTAGGTGCTATTTTGTCTTGCTCACTCATTCTTCGTCCGTTTCTGTGCCTAGACGTTTCACCAATAGGGTATCCATTTGCCGGCGCCGGCCAGCAACTTCTTTCACAGTAATTTCCAGTCCCTTAGTCTGAGCATGTGATCCCAGCAGGGGCACTTTTCCTAAAGCTTTGGCCAGCAACCCACCAGCAGTATCCACTTCGTCATCAGTTATTTCCAGACCTACTAGTTCAGCGAGGTCATCTAAACCTAAACGGGCGGGCACCAACCAGGTATTGGCACTGAGTTGCTCCGGTTCTTGCTCGGCGCGGTCATGTTCATCAGTTACCTCTCCGACCAGCTCTTCCAAAATATCTTCAATGGTCACCAGACCAACGGTGCCTCCCCATTCGTCAACCACTACCGCGATATGGGGAGCGTCCACTTGCATCTGACGCATCAAGTCGTCAGCGAGCATTACTTCGGGGACAAAGAAGGCTTCGCGCATCATTTCAGGGACCGGATGATCCATTAGTTCGGGGCGAGAAAAACAGCGCGAAATCAGATCTTTCAGATAGAGCATTCCCCGCACATCATCGGCGTCTTCCCCGAGCACCGGGATCCGCGAAAAACCAGATTGAATGAAAACTTCGAAAGCTTCTCTGGCTACGGTTGTGGTTTCTACCGCCACCATATCGGTACGCGGCACGATAATTTCCCGAACCAGAGTAGTCCCCAGTTCCAAGGCAGAACGCACGATTTGGCGGTCTTCATCCTCGAAAGCTAGGTTCTCTTCCTGCCCCATTTCGTCGACCATTTCCCGGAAATCTTCCGCGATTTCAGCCCGAGAAGCGGCCTCATCAACGGGACCGAGGGGCGCGATCTTTTGCACTATCCATTCTACCGGACGAGAAAGAACCGATATTTTTAGCCCAAAATTAACCATTTTACTCAGCCACAAAGCGGTAGCTTCGGGGCGATAATGCCCCACCCGCATACCTACAAAAGTGGCAAAGATCAGCAGCAGGGCTCCCAATACCAGTAGCGATACTAGCAGCGCCACCCACCAAGTCAAGCCAAACCCTACCATAGCCAAAGTCATACAGGTGGCCGCTAATACCTGCGCGAATAGACGCCAAGACTGGCAGATAGCCACGGTATGGCCCCGATCTTCCAGCAGGGAACGTACTAACGGAGCGCGGCGGCGCCCTGCTTCAACCAGGTCTTGAGCCCGCGCATGGGAAAGAGTTTGGAAGGCTCCCAGCGCCGCAGCCCAGGCGGCATCTGCCCCCACTAATGCGATCGCTAAGGCGAGGAGTCCTCCCGCAGGTATTTGGGAGATCAAGTTCAGCTCCGCTCTGCTAAGAAGGTCAGCAAGAGTTTTCGTTGCAAAGCAAACATTTCTTTTTCTTCATCCTTTTCGGCGTGGTCATACCCTAAAAGATGCAAGATTCCGTGCACCGTAAGCAGCAGCATTTCTTCGGCGGAAGAGTGCCCAGCCCTAGCGGCTTGCGCCTGAGCCACCTCGGGGCAAATCACAATGTCCCCTAAGATACCGGCCTCGGTGGGAGAATCCGCGCTGCCAGGGCGCAGTTCATCCATCGGAAAACTCATCACATCGGTCGGACCTTCTAGGTCTAACCAACGTTCATGCAGGGCAGCGATCGCATCCGGTTCCACGAAAATCAGCGACATTTCAACCGCTGGAGACACATGCATTGCCTCCAGCACATAGGCGGCAAGCTCTTGGAATTCTTCCCCGTCGATTTGGTATTCAGTTTCGTTTAATACCTCTACGCTCACCGGTACTTCTCCTCCTCATCTAAAGTGTTCGCATGTCGTTCATAGGCATCAATAATCAGTCCCACCAGTTTATCGCGAACCACGTCCTCGCTGGTCAAATAGCAAAACTCGATATCCTTAACTCCGGTGAGGACGTTGCGAGCATCTTTAAGTCCCGAAAGCTTGCCCCGAGGCAGATCAATCTGGGTAATATCCCCGGTCACAACCATAGTTGAGCCTTCCCCCAGCCGGGTGAGAAACATTTTCATCTGTTGGGTAGTGGTGTTTTGAGCTTCATCCAACACGATGAACGCATGAGAAATGGTGCGCCCGCGCATATAGGCAAGCGGAGCAACCTCAATCGTTCCCGATTCTAGCAACTGGGCAAGTTCCGCCGGTTCCAGCATTTCCCGTAAGGCATCATAAAGAGGACGCAGATAGGGATCGATCTTTTCGGTGAGTGTACCGGGCAAAAAACCGAGCGATTCACCTGCTTCTACCGCGGGACGGGTCAAAACTATCCGGGACACCGCCCCTGATTCTAAAGCTTCCACCGCTTTTGCCATCGCCAGATAGGTTTTTCCGGTTCCGGCTGGCCCCACCCCAAAGACGATCCGATTATTGGCGATCGCCTCTAAATATTTTTGTTGGCCAGGGGTTTTTGCCCTAACCTGTCGGCGTTTAGTACGCAGTACCGGCAAGGTTTCTTGCGATGACATGAGGGTTAACGCCTGCTGGACTGCCGCGGCAGACAGAGGATTACCATGACGGGCAGCTGCAATCAATTCGCCTAGCAGGTCGGCACCCATCCGCGCCTCGCCCGGGTTCCCTTGAAAAGTTACGATATTGCCGCGTGAGTTAATCCGCACCCCCGGCAGATTATCTTGCATTGCCCGCAATACCTGGTCTCCCGGGCCAAACACCAGCACCGGATCCAGGTCTTCCGGTAATAGCACCTGGGTTAGTTCATCGGTCATCTCAGAGTGCTTCCTTCCGTCCCCAAAAGCCGCTGCAAAGGCCTAACGCCGCCAAGGCAGCCGGCCCGGCGCTAGAGGAACGTAAAACGGTAGGTCCCAGCCGCGCAGTAATCGCGCCGGCAGCGCAAAACTTAGCAGTTTCCTCCGGGCTCACCCCGCCCTCCGGACCAACAATCAGGTGTATCATTTTCGCCTCACTTACCTGCTCCCAGGCTTCAATAAGAGGTAGGGAGGAATCCGGGTCGAGCAGCAGAAACTTTTCTTCGCTGCCTGCGGCGGCGATTATTTCTTGCAGTTTCCGCGAATCAGCTAAGGGATCTAGGAGAGGCCAGTTGGCACGGCGGGACTGTTTCGCTGCCGCTTGCAGTAGCGACTCCCATTTCTTAGCTCCCCGCTGCACTTTGGATCCCTTCCATTGCACAATCGAGCGCCCTGCCGCCCAGGGACGCACCCGGCTAACCCCTAACTCGACTGCCGATTCCACTGCCTGTTCGTCGCGCCCACCCTTTGAAAGTGCCTGGATCAGCCCAAACTGGGTTTGCGGTAAAGATAGGTGCATTACCTGAAGTACTTCAAACTCTAAAAAGTTTTTATCGGTTGCCAGTATCTGGCAGCGCAGACGCAACCCTTTACCGTCAACTAGGTCGAGGGGGTCGCCTACTCCCAGACGCAGCGAACCGACTGCGTGGGCGGCTTCTGCCCCTTTAAGAGATCCGCGTTCTCCTTCTTGCAGGGAGATGAGCGGCGGGCAGGATTCGTCACCTAAAAATACGGGAAGAAACATTAGTGACCTGCAAATCGTTCCCGCAGGCGAGAGAACACTCCGCTATCGGCTAGCGGTTCTGGTTCTACCCGATCTTCTTGTCTAAGCTGCGCCAATTGCGAGATTAGTTCCCGCTGAGCAGCATCTAGGTTAGTGGGCACCTGAACCATAATATTTACAATCAGGTCGCCGCGCCCTTCTCGCTGTAAGCGTCCTACCCCCAAGCCGGCAAGCCGAATCTGTTGGCCAGGCTGGGTGCCAGGTGCAATAGTAATCTCTTGAGTGCCATCAAAAGTATCCAAGTCAACTTTGGTTCCCAAAATGGCGGCCGTCATCGGCACCCGCAATGTAGTCTCCAGATTATCCCCGTGGCGGGAAAATACCCGATGGGAACTGACTTTGATCTCTAAATACAAATCCCCGCTGGGGCCACCTCCCGGTCCTACTGCGCCTTTACCACGCAGCTGCACTTTATGTCCGGTTTGCACCCCGGGAGGAATCTCTACCTGCAAAGTGGAAGTGGTACGTACTCGTCCTTCACCGGAGCACTCGGGGCAGGGATCAGGAATTGTGGTACCGTGACCGGCACAGGCGCTACAGGGAACGGTGGATTGCATTTGTCCCAAGAAGGTACGGGTAGAGCGGGTAACCGAGCCGCGACCATTACAAACCTGACAGGTACGCGGGGAAGTTCCCGGGGCGCAGCAGCTCCCCTCACAGGTAGGACACACTACCGCAGTCCGCACCTGTACCTGCTTCTTTACCCCAAATACCGCTTCCTCTAAAGCGATTTCCAGGCGTTGACGCAGATCCTCTCCTCTCCGTCCTCTCGGAGTCGGGCCACCGCCCGTTTCCCCTCCGAAAAAGCTCTCAAAAATATCGGAGAACATGGAAAAGTCGCCCATACCGGAGCTGGCGAAACCGGACTCACCGCCCATATCATAGCGGCGCCGCTTCTCCGGATCAGACAGGACTTCGTGCGCCATCGAGACCTCTTTGAAAGCCTCTTCTGACTGCGGCCCGGCTACGTCCGGATGTAACTTGCGGGCTTTGCGGCGGTACGCACGTCTAATCTCCGCTTCCGTAGCGTCCCGGGAAACCCCTAGAATCTCATAGTAATCAGCCAAGGATCCGTTTTCCTCTTTCCTAATCTACCTGGTCATCATCCGCGATAAATACCGCGAAACCGCACGAACAATACTCATTGCGCGCGGATAGTCCATTCTTTGTGGGCCTACTATCCCGACATGGGCGACCCCGCTTTCTTTATCTCCGTAAGCCCCTGCCACAATGGAAGTCTCCGACAGGGAATGCTCGCCTGATTCGGAGCCAATCGTGACTGTAACTGGCGAATCTTGTTGATCAATCTCCGAAAATAGCCGCAGCAAGGTTACTTGCTCTTCCAGGGCATCTAAAATGGAGCCGATCGAACTAGAAAACTCGGGGCTAGAGCGCACCAAATTTCCCGCGCCTACCATCACGATCCTCTCGGTGCGTTCCCCGGTAAGTGCCTCGCGAATAATCGGCAACACCTGAGAGATCACTTCCAGGTGTTCCGGGGCGGCTCCTGCCATTAATACTGGTTCCACCTGGGATATTTGTGATGCTTCCATTCCCTCTAAAGTGGAATTTAGTAGCAACGCCAAAGAGTGGGCGCTCGCAGAGTCAACCTCATAGCGAGTTTCGATAGTAGCCTGCTGCACCCGGCCGCTATTGGTAATCACGATTACTAGCAGTTTGAACTCTGCAACTGGGATTAGCTCGATATGGCGCAGGCCGCTGCGTTCAAAATGCGGGTACTGCACCACCGCTAATTGCCGGGTCAACTGGGCTAAAACCCGAACGGTACGGGCTACTACTTCATCAAAATCAGCGGCTCCTAAAACAAAAGTCTCAATCGCACGCCGCTGAGCACTAGTAATCGGGCTAAGCTCTGATATCCGGTCTACGAAGGCGCGATACCCCTTTTCGGTGGGTACTCGCCCAGCAGAGGTATGGGGCTGATAAAGATAGCCTTTCTCTTCCAGCACCGACATATCATTGCGCACCGTGGCCGGGGATACCCGCAAATCATGCCGATCTACCAACGCCTTAGAGCCTACGGGTTCACCGGTTTCCACATAGTCGGTGACGATAGCTCGCAACACGTCGTCTCGCCGGATACTTGCCTGGCTCATATCTCCTCACTGTCCTTAGAAACCGTAGCGCTCAACCTCAGCAAAACCTTTGTCAGCACTCGGCCGCCTCGACTGCTAACTCTACCTTGATTGACTGCTACTTATTAACCTCGAACCTGTGATTCGCGCAAAGCTAAAGACGAGGGCGCTTACTTTTTAGCCTGCGTCAAGACTTGCACCATGGCTAACGCTGCCTGTACGGCCTCGTAGCCTTTATCTTCACTAGAGGATTCCAATCCGGCTCGATCCAAGGCTTGTTCTTCGTTATCACAGGTCAGCAGCCCAAAGCCTAGGGGAATCCGGGATTCAATCGACACCTTGGTGAGACCGTAGGTGGCAGCGTCACATACGTAATCAAAATGAGGAGTACCCCCGCGAATAACTACTCCCAGACAAACCAGGGCATCTGCTTTCCCACTTTCAGCATAGGCTTTTGCAGCTAAGGGAAGCTCAAAGGAGCCCGGAACCCGCACTACTTCGCAGTCCGCCTTCGCATCCCGACAGGCGCGTTCGGCTCCTGCTATCAGCCCCTCCATAACCTGCTCATGCCATTGAGTAGCGATAATCACCACTTTCTTGCCTGCTCCGGCAATATGTAAGTCGGGAACTCCTGCTCCAGCCATTTTTCCTCCTCAGTACCAGTCGATTTTCCCTAGGGCGCCGCGGCTATTCCTTAGCCACGAAATTGTCGAGATTATGGAAGGTATGTCCCAGCCGCTGTTTGGTACGTAAATACTCGATATTGTGCGGATCGATCCCTACTTCCAGCGGTACGGTTTCCTCTACTTCAATCCCATCTTGACTAAGCAGTGCCTTTTGCGGATTGTTGGTCAGCAAACGGATATTAAGTAGCTGCAGATCCCGTAAGATAGCGGCCGCCGCCCCATATTCACGCAGGTCAACCGGCCATCCCAAATCAAGATTAGCCTGAGCAGTATCGCGTCCTTGATCCTGCAGAGCATAGGCTTTAATTTTTTCGCTCAGCCCAATCCCGCGTCCTTCTTGACCGCGCAGATAAATAATCGCGCCGCCCTCGGCTGCTACCTCTCTCATCGCTTGCTGTAGCTGAGGCCCGCAATCGCAGCGCAGCGAGCCGAAAGCTTCCCCGGTCAGACATTCGGAATGAATCCGCACCAAAGCGGTCGACTCTGCAGTCTTTTCGGAGATCAGCGCCATATGCACTGTTCCTAGTTCAGAATCCTGATAAGCACGCACCGTAAAATCCCCAAATTGCGTGGGAAGTTTGGCGCTGGCGATCTCGGTAACCCGGGTGATCTTATCCGACTCTACCTGTGGTTTTTCCTGGGATAAGAACTCTTTCAGCTCGGCGATTGTAATTAGTTCCAGGTCAAACTTTTCTGCGATTGCCGGGCAGTCTCGGTAGCGAACCATAGAACCGTCATCGTGAACCATTTCCCCGATGGCGGCTACCGGAGACAGGTCTGCTAGCTCCATTAGATCAACTGCCGCCTCGGTATGTCCTGCCCGGGTAAAAATCCCGCCACTGCGCGCCCGCAGCGGCAAAATATGTCCGGGACGCACCAAATCTTCACTGCTGGCCTGAGGGTTGGCTAAAGCCCGCAAAGTGGTACGGCGATCTGCAGCTGAAATTCCGGTGGTGACTCCCCTTGCGGCATCACAGGAAACGGTGTAACAGGTGCGCAGCTGATCCTGATTAGCCGGCCATTGAATCGGCAATCCCAGCAAATCCGCACGTTCGGCCGGCATGGGGGCGCAAATATAACCGGAGGTGTAACGCACCATCCACCCCATCCACTCGGAGGTAACTGTTTGGGCGCTAACAATCGCGTCAACTTCATTTTCCCGGTCTTTCGAATCCGCTACCAAAACGGGTTTTCCTGCCCGCAGTGCTGCGCTGACCCGCGCGAACAACTTGACCAAGTCACTCATTAGTTTTTACTCCCCTCCAGTAAACGTTCCACATATTTCGCTATCTGGTCAGTCTCCAAGTTGACTAAAGAGCCGACCGAAAGCGTTCCTAAAGTAGTGTTATCCCGGGTGACGGGGATGATTGCGACCCGGAAATAGTCCGCGCCTACCGCGGTTACGGTTAAAGATACCCCGTCGATCGCAATCGATCCTTTCCGGGCAATCTGGGGCATTAATGAGGGCGGAGCAGAAATCTGTAGCTCTTGCCAACGCTGCCCTTCCTCTAGGGAAGTTACCGTGCCAGTGCCGTCAATATGCCCGGCGACCAGGTGTCCCCCTAAGCGATCTGTCGGGAGGAGGGCGCGCTCCAGGTTGACCCCCTCGCCAAGGCGTTTTTGCCCCAAAGTGGTGAGCTTTACGGTTTCCGGCATGGCGTAGGCATAGAAAGTATCGCCTTCGACCCGGGTCACGGTCAGGCAAATCCCGGAGGTAGCCACCGATTCTCCCGGGGATAGCTCGGAGGCGAAAGTGCAAGAAACCCCAATTTCTAGGTCTGTTTCTCGCTTATTTAGCGAGCTAATTGTCCCGACCTCTGCTATTAGTCCAGTAAACATGACGCCCCTTCCTTTTCTAACGCCAAGAAAACATCTCCGCCTAACTCTTTAACCTGTTGCAATTGGAAATCCAGGGAACTGGTCAAAGCGCTAATCCCCAAGTCGCCTATCCCTTTGCGCCCTTCTCCCAGTAGCCGAGGAGCCAGGTAGACATGCAGTTCATCGACCAGGCCCGCCTTTAGTGCCGCGGTTACCAAGGTAGGTCCGCCCTCCAGGAGCGCAAAAATCTCTCCGCGTTGGTAGCAGCTTTCTAGCACCGCCTTTAGGTCATGGGTGCGTGCCTGTTCCGCTTTGCCGGTCAGATAAAAATCTGCGGGAATCTCGCGCCGGCCAATGATCAGGGGGCGCGGCTGGTGCGGGAGCTCGCGCCCATCGGCTAGACGCGCCGATAGCTGGGGATTATCAGCAAGGACGGTACCGGTGCCGGCAATAATCACATCCACGCTGGATCGAATCCGGTGCGCATAGGCACGCGAGAGCCGGTTGGTAATCCACTGACTAGATCCGTCCTTAGCGGCGCAATACCCGTCCAGGGTTTGCGCTACTTTCGCAATTGTCCAGGGGCGGCCACGCCGGGTGGCCTGCGCCCAGTGGGCACTAACTGCCCGGGCATTCGCGAGGACGTCTTCATCTATTCCCACTTCGCTAGCGGGCATAGCGTTAATCCCCTGGCTGCTTAGATATTCCCCGCCGCCAGCAGCTTTCGGGTTAGGGTCATCGGCTGCCCAGATTACATTTTTAATCCCAGCTTCAATCAGGGCACGGCTGCAGGGAGGCGTTTTACCAGTATGGTTGCAAGGCTCCAGAGTGACTACCGCTGTCAGTGGGGCAGATCCGGTATCTTCTTTCAAGTTGGCTAGCGCATCGACTTCGGCGTGAGCGCTTCCGGCTCCTCGGTGATACCCCATTGACAATATCCTGCCGGCGGGAGAAAGAATAGCGCAGCCCACCTGGGGATTTCCTCCAGTTCTAGGGCCTTGGAGGGCAGCTTTGCTGGCGGCAGCGAGACCGTGAGTAAGCGCAGCTTTAGTGGGCATTGAAAGCGCCAATAAAAATCCTCCTCGCCAATATAGTGTTCCGAGGAGGCGTGGACGCGCGCAGACGCCATGATGGCATAACTGCCCGTGCTGCCTCTCATCCGGACTATAACCGTCGGTACCGGAATTTCACCGGTTCAGCCGCCCATAGTGAGCGGGTCGCGGACTTTACCGCCGGTTCGGATTTTCACCGACCCCGGAGCACCCGTTTATTATGCCACATTTTCTCTCTACGCGCTCACCGCGCGGGGATGCCCCGTATTTGCGATAATGGAACTAGCGTAGAGAACAGGAGTTGTCCATGATCCCGAATTATCGTTTTGGTAGCGAAGAGTTACCGGTACAGGCCGGCCGCTACCTGCTAGTTGTTTCTCCCGCCTGCCCCTATTGCCGCCGGGTCACGATTGCGCGGCGGCTTTTAGGTTTAGAGGCTGCGATCGGGGTACGTTATGCTACCGGATCGGGCCCGGATGGTTTCGAGTTTATTCGGGACGGCTATTCCTATGACCCGCTGCTAATGGTGCGTTCAGCGCGCGAGCTATATCGCCGCCAACCCAATTTTGAGCCTGATGATCCGCAAACCGTGCCGGTGATCCTAGATTCCCAGCGCGATAACCAGATTGTGGCTACCGAGTCCGCCGATATGCTGCTCGATTTTTGCACCGCTTGGAAACCTTTTACTCATTTTGAAGCCCCGGATTTGTATCCGGCAGCTGAGCGGGCAAAACTTGATGCCCTCGATGCTTGGCTAAATAAGCAGCTAGTTAGTCCTTCCTGGGCAGTTTCTCACGGAGAAGCTGACGGACAAACCCGGCGGAACTTTTCACTGGCTTTGGAACGCTTGGAAGAAATGTTGCGGGAAAATTCGTTCCTTACTGGCGAGCAGCCCGTCGAAAGCGATATTCGGGCCTTTGTGGTTTTCCAAGTGCTATCTTCGTCTGCTCCCGAAATGTTGCGTGATTTCGAGGCCATTAGCGAATATCTTTCTCGCTTAAGCAAATTGCCCGCTTGGGTCAGTCCCGAAGAAGCAGCAGCTTTGGATCCTAACTATTCGGGCAGTAGCGAATCTGAGGACACTGCCGGAGCGGTCTGCTGTAGCGCCTAAGGTTTTCCCCTATAGTTAGGGCGTGTTTGATCGCTACGGAAAAGACGTCCTTGCTAACGATAATTGGCGCAAGCTCCCGGCTTCCCGCCCGATTGCTGCTACCCGCGGCCTGGTAGTTGAGGATGTGATGACCGGTTTTGTAGGCGCGGTCTTGCGCTGTTACAAATCCGGGGGCATGTATCTGGTGGAGCTGGAGGATCGGCGCGGCAAAGTGCGGGCTTTCCCGCTAGGAGCCGGTTTTTGGATTGACGGGAAACCGGTAGAGCTGCGAGCTCCCGCACCTAAAGTGAAAAACGACAAGGATCCTAAGTTGGCGAGCGGTCGTGCCGCCACTAATTCCGGTTCGCGGCGCGCCCCGCAGGACGGTAAACGTCGGGCGCGAGTAGCGCGGGCATCCCGGATTTGGGTAGAAGGACGCCACGATGCGGAGCTAGTAGAACATGTTTGGGGCGATGACCTGCGCGAGCTGGGAGTGGTAGTAGAAATCCTGGACGGGGTGGATCATCTTCCAGAGCGGCTGGAAGAGTTCGCTCCTACCCCGCGGACAAGAATCGGAGCCTTAGTGGATCACCTGGTGCCCGGCTCTAAAGAGTCGCGTATCGCCCAGCAATGTATTGACACTTTTGGCGAAGACGCAGTCGCGATTGCGGGGCATCCGTTTGTAGACGTGTGGCAGGCAGTAAAACCGCAGAGAGTGGGGCTGGATTCTTGGCCACAGGTGCCGCGCGGCACCGATATTAAGGTGGGTAGCCTACAGGCCTTGGGCTTGCCGGCAGCTAGCCAAGCGGATATCGCTCAGGGTTGGAAACATATTTTGCGGCAAGTCCGCGACTGGCGGGATCTGGAACCAGGTCTGTTAGGGCCGGTCGAATCGCTAATCGATTTCGTTACCGCCGCCGGCACCCGCTAACTTACCAGCCCAATAGCTGGCCAGTAACATAGTCAGCCATTAAACGCCCCCGCAAAGTTAGTATCGCCTCGCCGCGGCGCGCCGCCGCTTCTTCCAGATACCCCGCTGCCACCAGTGCCGGTAACTGGGCCTGTTCTTCTGCGCGCAAGCTTTTAACTCCCGAGGCGGTACGCAGCCCCAACATAATCCGCTCCAGCTCTCGGCTGTCAGCAGCTACCACTTCCCCATCTTGAACTGGAAGGTCACCCGTGGCTACGCTCCTTGCGTAGCCACGGGGATGCTTCTGATTCCACCAGCGCACCTGGCCGAGATGAGAATGCGCACCCGGCCCAATCCCCCACCAATTCCAGTCCCGCCAATAAGCCAGGTTATGCCGCGATAAATTTGCCAAACAAGTAGCATCGGGAATCTTCGGGCTCGGGAATACTTCGGTATCTAGCTGCCTTGCCCAATTTGAGATTTCATACCACTTAAAACCCGCCGCTTTTAGCAGCGAGTCCGCCATTTCATATTTTTCCGCCTGGCTATCAGGATCAATCGGAGACAGTTGCCCCCGCTCCACCTGGGCATACATCTTGGTACCCGGCTCAATCACCAAAGAGTAGGCGCTAATATGGTCAACTTCTAAAGCTAAGGCTGCCTGCAGCGAGGCTTCCCAATCCGCTATAGACTCCCCGGGAGTCCCGTAAATCAAATCCAGGGACACCGCGAGGCCGGCTCGCCGCAGCGCGGCTACTGCCTGGGGAAGATTTTCCGGGCGATGAGTCCGCTCCAAAGTCGCCAATACTTGCGGCACCGCCGATTGCATTCCCAGGGACACGCGGGTGAATCCACTGGCGGCTAGTTCCTGCGCTACCTGGTCAGTTATCGTGTCCGGGTTAGCTTCAATCGATACCTCGGCGCCCGGAGCTACTCCCCAGGTACTGACTACATCCTCCAGGAGTTCCCGCAGCGCCCTCACGCTTAGCAGGGTGGGGGTACCGCCTCCGAAATAAACCGAGTACGCCGGGGGTGGAACTAGCTTATGTTCGCGCAAAAACTGCGCGGCCAGCGCCAGCTCACGGCGCGCCGAATCATGGTAGCTTGCTCGGTCGGCACCAGCACCAAAACCGTTCACATAGGTATTGAAATCACAGTACCCGCAGCGCACCCGGCAAAATGGCACATGAATATAGACCGCGAAGCCGGCCTCCTGCTGACCCGAATCAGCGTGTGCCGCGTCCTCTCCCGCTACCGGAAGCGAGTGTAAGCGCCCACCGCCCTCACTAGCAGCGGAAAAAAGCTCTTTTATCTTGGCGGTGCCGCTCACGAAAGCCGCTGCGCCACCAAGTCGAACACTTCGCGTCCCGCATCGATAGCGCGACGCTCAAACTTGGTCATAACGCGTCCTTCCCAACGCGGGGCAAAACCACCGCGCCCCGGATCGGGATCTTCCTCATGAGGATTAACCCCAGCATAGGGATTCTCAAAATCGGAGGAATCCTCAATAACGTCCCGCATTTGGAAGGCATAATCCGACCAATCGGTGGCCAGGCGCCATACTCCCCCAGGACGCAGTACTCGCGCCACCGTTTGCGCAAATTCGGCCTGCACTAAACGCCGCTTATGGTGCTTAGTTTTGCGCCACGGATCCGGGAAGAAAGTCCACACCTCATCCAAGGAGGCTTCTTGAAACAGAATCGGTAAAGCTTGCGCCGCGTCAGCCTCAATAATCCGCAGGTTATCCACCCCGGCTTTAACCGCTTTCGACACGGTTTGCGCTACCCCCGGGCGGTAAACCTCGAACCCGATATAGTCCCGATCAGGATGCGATACCGCTGCAGACACGATCTGATCCCCGTTACCAGTACCAATTTCCAGACGCACCACCGCGTTGCGATCAAAAAGACGTTTAAACGATAAGGGTTTGGCGTCCTCAGCCACCGCGGTATGTCCAGCACCGACAGGTACCGCTACTACATAGTCGCCGGCATGAGCATCCCAAGTATGTTGCAAAGAATCGCTAAGCTGGCGCGCCCGGGAAACAAAAGACTTCGATCTGGCCAGATAGCGTCCTTCCGGTGACGACAGGTCAATTTCTTGAGCCTGCCCTCCGGTCTCGCCCTCCGTTAGTTCCTCCTCAGAAACTAGGTTTTCTGTCGCTTCCTCGCGTTCAGATAGTTCTTCACTCATGACTTACCCCTTTCCCGTGGGAGTATCTTGGGTTATGGCATCGATGAAAGCCGAGTTCGGGATTTCCACCGAACCCACTGCTTTCATTCGTTTCTTTCCTGCCTTTTGTTTTTCTAAAAGTTTGCGTTTACGGGAAATATCCCCGCCA